>Ga0315912_10000261_pt1 | contig 108738 bp, 87 predicted proteins | sample VfabasoilMG_FD_204469 | JGI IMG/M metagenome (GOLD analysis project Ga0315912, IMG submission 204469) | Garden soil microbial communities collected in Santa Monica, California, United States - V. faba soil | ecosystem: Environmental > Terrestrial > Soil > Garden | place: USA: California... | reverse complement strand
GTCCCGACATCGATCCCGATTTCCTCGAAATGCAAAAGAAAATCGACGAAATCAAATACCGGCAGGACTTCGATTGCGAGTTCCTCCAACCGGCCAACCGTCTCTTCACCGAAGAGATGATCGACAATATGACCAAATTCTAAGATGATCGCAGGGTGGAGGTAGGGAGCCCCCCTTGTATTCGTCCGATAATTGTGATTTAACTGTTCCGCTCGGGTCTTGCCGACCGAGAGAACATCTAAACGTTCAGGGGATATATGAATCGACTAATCGCTTTGCTGGGCGTTACGGCCACAGCTTTAGTTGCGCAGATCGGTACGTCGACGATTACGGGCCGCGTCACTGACGCCTCCGGCGCTACCGTACCGAATGTCACCGTAAGGGTGGTACAGAAGTCGACGAACTTCACGTCGTCGACAACCACCAATACCGAAGGAATTTATCGCGTCCTCTCCCTGCAGCCGGGCGAGTATCGCGTATCTTTTGAAGCGGCTGGTTTCAAACGCGCCGTCAACGACGATGTAATTCTCCAAACCGGCGCCACGCTCGCCGTAGACATCGCCATGCAAGTCGGGCAGCTAACGGAATCCGTCGAAGTCCAGGGCGCCGCGCAGGCGCTGGAGACCGAAACCTCAGCAACGGGCGCCGTGGTTACCGGCGAAGTTCTCTATGATCTCCCGCTCTATCAGCGGTTCGTCAATTCCACGCTGAACGTCGTGCCCGGCATGACCACCAACGGATACGCCTACGGTGGCAGTCTCGGAAACTACCACTTGGCCGGCTCCCGCGCCGGCGCCATCGGCATATTCGAAGACGGTGTCAATGGCAACGATCAGCAGAGCGGCACAGAAACCACCAAGCCGATTCTGAACTCCGTCGCCGAGGTCAAAGTCATCACCACGCTGCCTCCCGCCGAATACGGCCATTCCGCCGGCGGCGTGATCAGCGCTGTGAAGAAGACCGGCACCAATGAATTGCATGCAATGGCGTCCTTCTACGGCCGCACCCGGAGAATGCAGCATAGGTTATTTATGGACAAATTCAGAACCTCGGACCCCTCGCCCGGCCGGCCGAACGGAGTCCCTGTGTTTTTCATGATGCCCGACGCCAATATTTCGGGTCCCATAATTATTCCCAAAGTCTATGACGGGCGCAACAAAACGTTCTTCTTTTTCGGGTTTCAGCGGCTGCATGAGAAGAAGGTGGCGCAAGTCGACGCCTCCGTCCCCAGCCCCGGTATGCGCCAGGGCCAATTCAATTTCCCCAACGCAAACGTGATCTTCGATCCCGCTACTACTCGAAACGTCGGCGGTGTCTGGATGCGCGATGCTTTTCCCGGAAACGTAATTCCTACCAACCGCATTGACCCGGTGGCCCGCAAAGTGCTCGAATACGACCCCTGGCAGTTGCCGAATCGGGCAGGAAGCTTCAACTCTACCGGCGCAACGGGTAACTACCTGGCCGATGAGTTTGCCAATGTGTTTCTGAACGACTACAACTACCGCTTCGACCACCAGTTCACGCAGAACAACAAGATCTACTACTCCTGGACCGATAACAAGTACCTGCCCGGCCTCAACCGCCCCTGGAACATCCGGCCTGATCGTGGCGAATTCGACGCCGCCTCAGGCCATCGGTCCCCCTCCCGCAACCAGAACATGTCCCTCGGCAATACCTGGGTCATTTCTCCGACTCTTGTGAACGACATGCGCGCCGGTTACTACCGCCGGTGGTCCCAAGTTGACGTGCCGTCATTCCAGCAGGGTTGGGGCCAAAAGCTCGGCATCCCCAATCTGAATACCGACATCATGCCCGGCTTCGGCAGCGGTGACCGCAACTCTCCCGACTCCATCTACGGCATCTACGGCCAAAGTCAGACCAAGACCGTTAATGAGACGTTGTCGTTCCGCAACGATCTTTCGATGATTCGCGGCACGCATGCCTTCAAGGGCGGTTATGAGGTATTGCGCTACCGGCTAAATACGGCCACCCTCGCCAACCCCGTGAACTTCAATTTCAGCGGTTCGACGACGGGTCTGCAGGCCAACGGTGCGGCAATGCCCAATACCGGCAGCCCGTTTGCCGGATTCTTAACTGGCTACGTCACTTCGGCGACCTTCCGTACGGAGCTAACGAGTTGGCTGCCCCGCTCCTGGATTCACAGCTTCTACTTCCAGGACGACTGGAAGGTTTCCAAAACCCTGACCCTAAATATCGGTCTCCGCTACTCCAACGAGAGCGCCTTCACAACTAAGTGGGGAATGATGAGCCAGTTCGATCCTACCCTCAGGGATCCATTGACGGGAAACATGGGCGGCGTCGCTCACCCCACTAGCGGACTAACCGGCGGCGATCACAATAACTTTAATCCGCGCATCGGCTTCGCCTGGCACCCGTTGACCAAAACAGTCTTCCGCGGCGGCTTCGGCTTCTACACGGTTGACGTCAAGTTCCCCGCATCCCGTGAGCAATACGACGAGTATGTGGGCACGGCGCTGCAACAGGCCAACCCTGGCGATCCTACACCGGTTTACCAGATCAGCCGCGGCGTAACCCCGCCCCCGCCCGTCATTCTGTCCAACGGCACCAGCCCTTACCTCGGCACCAACTACAGCGGCCGTAACGTCACGCTTTGGGACCCGAACCTCCGCAACCCTTACGTCATGAACTGGAACTTCAGCATCCAGCATGAACTGGCTCGCGACTACGTCATGGACTTCAGCTATCAGGGCTCCGGTAGCGTCGGCCTAATCGAACGTTGGGAATTGAACACCTTCCCCGTCGATCTGTACGCCAACGATCCGGTTCAGCGCGACCGCGTCTTCGCCGCGTCGCAGAACTTCCGCCCCTATCCGCACTTCGGCAACATTACGATGCGCTCCAACTTCGGCCACTCCACCTTCCACTCCGGAACCGCCAAATTAGAGAAGCGTCTCTCGCGCGGTCTGTTCTTCACTACGTTCTATACGTTCTCGAAGACGATCAACAGCTCCGATACCGACAATTCCGGCGGCGGCGTGGCGCCGATTCAGAACCGCAGCCTCGAAAAGGCACGTGCCGGCTACGACCGCAACCACCGCTGGATCGCCACCGTAAATTATGAGCTGCCTTTCGGCCGCGGCAAGAAGTTCCTCAGCTCTGGCGGCTTGAAGAACACGTTGTTTGGCGGTTGGGAGCTTTCCACGGTTCAAACTATCGAATCCGGGAATCCGCTCAACTTCAGCTTCGCCAACAGCCCCAACAACTACTACCCCACATTCGCCGGCGCCCGCCGGCCGGATCTCGTGAGTACTCCCGTGTACGACTTCAGCCGGTGGAACAACGGTGGACCGGATCGCTTCGTGCAAAATAACCGGCCGGCCGTCATTGACATAAATGCCTTTGCCTATCCGGCGGCGTTCAAGGTCGGCAACGCGGGCCGCAACATCCTCACTGGTCCCCGCATGGTTTGGGCACAGTTCTCCCTTCAGAAGAACTTCCTGTTCAAGGAACGCTTCCAGACCCAAATTCGCTGGGATATGCAGAATGCGTATAAGACCTTTAACTTCACCGGGCCCTCTACCACGGTGGACTTCCGCAACGTTCCAACCTTCGGCAAACTGCTCGACGACCCGCGCACCGCGTCGCTCGGCGGCCAGCCGCTCATGAACCTGACGCTAATGGTCCAGTTCTAAACTGGCTCGCGGGAGGCGGTTCGATCTTCAACATGATCCGCCTCCCTACGATCTTCGCTGCGGCTCTCATGGCCGCCATTCCAGCCTGGACCGTCCTCTCGAGCGGCGCCACCGCCCGCCTCCGGGGCGTGAGTGCCGTCAATGAACGGGTCGCTTGGGCCAGCGGCGCCAACGGCTCCATCCTCCGGACAGCAGACGGAGGGACCACCTGGCAAAAACTTGCCGTCCCGGATTCCGAAAAACTCGATTTCCGGGACATCGATGCAGTAAGCGAACAAACTGCATACACTCTAAGCATCGGCCCCGGCGAGGCGTCCCGGATATATAAAACCACCAATGAGGGAGCCTCCTGGACCTTGCAATTCAAAAACACCGATCCCAAGGCCTTCTTCGACGCCATGGCCTTCTGGGACGCAAACCGCGGCATCGCCATCAGCGATTCGGTAGATGGAAAAGTCTTAATCCTGACCACCTCCGACGGCGGCGGCAACTGGAAGCGTACCGACGTCCCCGGCGCCCTGCCCGAGGAAGGCGCCTTCGCCGCCAGCGGCACCAACATCGCCGTCCACGGTAAGCAGCACGCTTGGATCGGCACCGGCGCCGGACGCGTCCTCCGCTCCTCCGATGGCGGCAAATCCTGGCAGATTTCCCGCACCGGCCTCGCCACTTCCCCAAGCGCCGGCATCTTCTCCATCGCCTTCCGCGACAGCCGCAACGGTATGGTGGTCGGCGGCGATTACAAGGCCGAAACCGCTGCCGTCGACAACGCCGCCATCACCCGCGATGGCGGCGAGACCTGGGAACTTGTCAAGGGCTTGGGCGGCTACCGGTCCGTCGTAGCCTGGCTGCCCAATACCGGCTGGCTCGCCGTCGGCCCCTCCGGTTCCGACATCTCTAGAGACAACGGCCAGACCTGGTCCCCGGTCCCCGGCCCTGGCTTCCACACCTTCTCCGCACCCCGCCGCGGCCGGGTCGGATTCGCCGCCGGCGAGCGCGGAATCATCGCCCGCCTCCAGTGGTAACATGGGCACACCATTTTGCCGACGAATAGAATTCTTGCCCGCTACGAAATCGAAACAGCATTCCCGTTAGAACAGGCCATCGAAGTCATGGCCGGCGAACAGTCCAGCGGGACCTTCCTCCAGGTCCCCGGAGAGACCCCTGAGCTCAAGGCGCGCTACGGGGCCAAGGTCGAATGGATTCGTCAGACCGGCACCGCCGCCGGGCCGTCCCTTCCCGGGGCCCGCGTCCCAAAAGGCGAAGCCGCCCCCGTCTGGCGCCGAGCCGAAACGATGATCTCCTGGCCCATCGAGAACATGGGCCCCAGCCTGCCGAACCTCCTGGCCACCGTAGCCGGAAATCTCTTCGAACTGCAGCAGTTCTCCGCCCTCCGCCTGATTGGCCTGGACCTACCGGACGCGTTCCGCGACGCCTACCTCGGCCCGCAGTTCGGGGTCGCCGGCACCCGCCAACTTGCCGGCGTCCACGGCCGCCCGCTCATCGGAACCATCGTCAAGCCGAGCGTCGGCATGTCGCCCTCCGAGACCGCCGCCCTCGTCGAACAGCTCGTCGAAGGCGGCATCGATTTCATCAAGGACGACGAACTTCAATCCGACGGCCCGCATTGCCCGTTCAACGGCCGTGTCGACGCCGTCATGCGCGTCATCCGGAACCACGCGGAAACGACCGGAAAACTCGCGATGTTCGCCTTCAACATCACCGGCGACATCGACCAACTCTTGGCCCGGCACGACTACGTCGAGCGCGCCGGCGGAACTTGCGTCATGGTCAGCCTCAACAGCATCGGGCTCCCCGGATTGGCCTATCTTCGCCGGCACAGCCGCCTTCCTATTCACGCCCACCGCAACGGCTGGGGCCTATTTCAGCGCTCCCCCCACATCGGCATCGGCTACCTGGCTTACCAAAAACTCTGGCGCCTCGCCGGAGCCGACCACATGCACGTCAATGGCCTGCGCAACAAGTTCTGCGAACCCGACGATTCCGTTCTCGCCTCCGCCCGCGAATGCCTCACGCCCATGTTCGAAGGACCCGGGCGCGGCTGCGAAGTGATGCCGGTCTTCTCCTCCGGCCAGACCGTACGGCAGGTTCCCGATACCTGGAATGCCCTCGGCACCCCGGACCTCATCTATGCCGCCGGCGGCGGGCTGATGGCGCACCCCGGCGGAGTCGCCGCAGGCGTCCGGGCGATGCGCCAGGCATGGGATGCCGCCATCAACGGTGTCGGCCAGGAAACTGCCGCCGCCCAGCATCCGGAACTCCTGCAGGCCCTCGAGAAATACTCGGCATGAGCCGGCTCCTTCTGACCTATTACGGCGACGATTTCACCGGCTCGACCGACGTTATGGAGGCTCTCTCCGTCCATGGCGTGCCCACGGTTCTCTTTCTACGACCGCCCGGACCAGCCGATCTCTCCCGCTTCCCCGATTGCCGCGCCGTGGGAGTAGCCGGAGTCAGCCGCAGCGAAACCCCCGCATGGATGGACCGGAACCTCCCGCCCGTCTTCGAAACGCTGAAGAGCCTCGGCGCTCCCATCTGCCACTATAAGGTCTGCTCCACGTTCGACAGTTCCCCCGAAAGGGGTAACATCGGCCGCGCCATCGAAATTGGCCAGCGCATCTTCGGCAACCCGGTCATCCCCATGGTCGTCGGCGCCCCCGCTCTCCGCCGCTACGTCGTTTTCGGAAACCTCTTCGCCACAGCCGATGGCGAGACCCACCGCATTGACCGTCATCCCACCATGTCGCGCCACCCCGTCACTCCCATGGGCGAAGGCGATCTCCGGCGTCATCTTGCGCTCCAGACGGAGATGCCCTGCCACCTGGTCGATATCCTGGCGCTACGTGCCGGCCACCTGATCGAACATGCGCCAGGCATCGTCCTTTTCGACACCCTGGACCGAGACAGCCTCCGTGAAGCCGGCCGCGCCATCTGGTCCTCTCGCGGCGAAGCGCCGATGTTCGTGGCCGGCTCTTCCGGCATGGAATATGCGCTGCTGGAATGGTGGCGGGCCGAAGGTTTACTGCCGCCGTCCCCGGCGATCCATGATGCCGGCCCGGCCGGCCGAATACTGGTCGTTTCCGGAAGCTGCTCTCCGGTTACAGGCGGTCAGATAGCCTGGGCCCTTCGCAACGGATTCGTCGACGTGCCCATTGACCCCATTCAACTCCTTACCGGCGAGGCTGCGTTCGACCAAGCGCTCCGCACCGCCGAATCCGCTCTATCGCAGGGCCAAAACCCGCTCCTCTATACGGCCGCTGGGCCCAACAGCGTTATCCCCGCCGCCGATGGCAATAGCATCGGCGAACGCCTCGGCGCCCTTGCCGGCATCCTGGCCCGCCGCACCGGTGTTCGCCGTCTCGTCATCGCAGGCGGCGATACCTCCGGCCACGCCGGCAACGCCCTCGGAATCGAAGCCCTCACCTTCGTCCGGCCTTTCGCTCCCGGCGGCCCGCTCTGCCGCATTTGGAGTTCCGAACCCGCCATCTACGGAATCGAGATCCTCCTCAAAGGCGGTCAGGTCGGTGGTGAAAAGCTCTTCGGAGAGGTCCTCGCTGGCAAGCCGCTTCCAAGCTGAATTCCGGGTCTGATACAGTAATTCCGCATGCTCAACAGCGGAGCCTTCGTATTCCGGATACTGCTGGCCACCGCCGCCCTCAGCGCCGCCGATTCCGACGCATTGGCTATCCTCCGGGCCAACTGCGTCCAATGCCACGCCAGCAACCTCACCATGTCCGGACTGGACTTAACGAACCGGGCCGCCGCCCTGAAAGGCGGCACGCGCGGTCCGGCGATCATCCCCGGCGACCCCGCCGCCAGCAAACTCATCGAAGCGGTCGAGCGCAAAGGCAAGCTCGCCATGCCGCCGACAAAGCCTCTGGACGGCGCCGAAATTGCCATTCTCCGCGCTTGGATCAAGGACGGCGCCAAGTGGCAGGAATCTGCTACTGTCACCGGCTCGAGCTGGTGGGCCTTTCAAAGACTGGCGCTCCCCGCTTCCCCGAAATCGATCGACGCCTATATCCTGGATCGTCTCACCGCCGAACGCCTCTCGCCCAGCCCAAAAGCAACCCCTGCCACGCTCGTCCGGCGGGCCTATCTGGATCTGTGGGGCCTTCCTCCCACTCTCGCCCAGATCCGCGAATTCACCGGAGACGCCTCTCCCGACGCCTGGTCGAAGCTAATCGACAAGCTTCTGGGCTCCCCCCACTACGGCGAGAAATGGGGGCGCCACTGGCTCGATCTTGTTCGCTACTCCGATACCGCCGGTTCGGAAATCGACGCCTACATTCCCGACGCCTGGCGCTACCGCGACTGGGTAATCCAATCTTTCAACGAGGACAAGCCCTACAACCGCTTCATCCAGGAACAGATTGCCGGCGATGAGCTCTTCCCCGAGAATCCGGTTGCCCACACCGGCACCGGCCTCTATTGCGTTGGACCGAATCGTGACTCTCTCCCGGACCAGGCCGATATCAATCGCGAAGAGACCCTCACCGATTTCGTCGACACAACCTCTTCCGTCTTTCTCGGCCTCACCGCCGGATGCGCCCGCTGCCACGACCACAAGTTCGACCCAATCACGCAGGAAGACTACTACCGCGTCCGCGCCGTATTCGCCCCCGCCGTCAAGGTAAAGGTGGCTCTCGACCGCCTGACATCCCTCGGCTTCGACATCGCCGAAAATGTCCGCGAATGGAAACTTCGCGAACTGGGCGAACAGATCCGTGCCGCGCAATCCCGCTGCCGTGAAAAGATCAAGAAACCGAACGCCGACGACGAGATCCGCGCCTGCATGACGCCCGAAGAGACCGCCGCGCTCCAGACTGTCGAAAAAGCGCTGGTCCAGATGTACGCCAACTACCGCGCCAAACCCTTCGCCTGCGGCATCGCGGACTCCTGGAACGTTGCCCCTCGAACCTTTCTTCCGTCGCGCGGCGCGCGGCCGGAACGCGAGGTCCAACCGGGGTTCTTCGCGGTTCTCGGCGGGGGAGAAGTGCCTCCTCCCGTCGAAAAACGCGAGGCCACAGGACCTATCCCGCTCATGCCTACGACGGGACGCCGCGCGGCGCTTGCCAAATGGATCACCGACCCGGGTAATCCCCTCACCGCGCGTGTGATGGTCAATCGCGTCTGGCAGTATCACTTCGGCCGCGGCCTGGTGGCGACGCCCAGCGACTTCGGCACGCGCAGCGGTAATCCCACGCATCCCGAACTGCTCGATACCTTGACCGCCCGTTTCGTGGAGAATGGCTGGTCGTTGAAACGGCTCCACCGCGCCATCATGAATTCGGACGCCTATCAGCGCTCGTCCATCCCTTCGAAAACCGCAGCCGAGCGCGACCCGAACAACCTTCTGCTCTCCCGCTTCTCCCGTCGCCGCCTTAACTCCGACGAACTGCGCGACGCCGTCCTACTCGTTACCGGCGCTTTGAATCGCAAAGCCGGCGGCCGACCCGTCGTTACTCCCCTTACCGCCGAGGAGACCTCGTCCTTCTCCCAGCGCCCGGTCGATGCCTGGGTCCTAACGGCGGACGCTACCGAGCACACCCGCCGCAGCATCTACATGTTCCAGAAACGCACTTTCCGCATGCCCATGATGGAGGTTTTCGACACTCCGGACTCGATGCTCTCTTGTGCCCGCCGCGAATCCAGCACCACGGCTCCCCAGTCGCTCACATTGCTCAACGGCGCCCTCACCATGGCCCGTGCCCGCGCCGTCGCAGCCGCATTGACCGCCGAATTTCCCTCCGATCCTGCGCTGGTCGCCGGCGCCTGGAAACAGATCCTGGCCCGCGAACCAACCGCGCAGGAGACCGCGCGCTCCGTCGCATTCCTCTCCGCCCAGAGCCAAAACACCGGAGGACGCCTCGATGCCGTCGTCGAACTCGTCCGCGCCCTCCTCAACCTGAATGAGTTCCTATATGTCGATTAAGAGCCGCCGCAGTTTATTGATCTCTTCCGGCCGCGGATTCGGAGCGCTCGCCGCTTCCTCGCTATTGCCCGATGCCTACGCCGCCGCCAGCCCGCTCGCGCCCAAAAAGCCGCACGAACCCGCCCGCGCCAAGGCTGTCATCTATCTCTACATGCACGGCGGCGTCAGTCACGTCGATACCTGGGATCCAAAGCCGGAGTTGACTCGCCTTTCCGGCCAGACCCTCCCGGCCAGTTTCGTCAAAGGCCTCAAAACCAGCCGCATCGATTTCACCAAAGCTCTCGCCCGCGGTAACGCCTGGCCCTTCAAGAAGCGCGGCCAGTCCGGCCTCGAAATTTCCGATCTCTTCCCCAACATTGCAGGCCACGCCGACGAAATCGCCCTTGTCCGCTCTTGCCACGGAGATGCCTTCGATCACGCACCCGCCATGTACCTGCATGCCACCGGCGCCCAACTGCCCGGCCGCCCCAGCCTGGGCTCATGGGTAACTTACGGCCTCGGCTCGGAGAATCAGAACTTGCCGGCGTTCGTCGTCATGACCGACGGCGCCATGAAGTGCGGTCCGCAAGGCTATGGGGCAGGGTTCCTCCCCGCTGTCTATCAGGGGACCACCTTCCGCGGCGGTAAGAGCCCGGTTCTCGATCTCAGCAATCCGGAAGGCGTCACCAATCAAACGCAGCGAGCGACACTCGATCTGGTCGGCGATCTCGACCGCGCCCATCTTTCCGGACGTCCCTATGACTCCGATCTCGAAGCGCGTCTGGAGTCGTACGAACTTGCCTTCCGAATGCAAGCCGAGGCTCCTGAGGCTGTCGATGTTTCCAAAGAGACCGAAGCGACCAAGCGCCTTTACGGCATCGGGGAAGGTCTCTCCGATGCGTTCGGCCGGAAATGCCTGCTCGCCCGCCGCCTCGTGGAGCGCGGGGTTCGCTTTATTCACCTCTACGCCGGCACTCATCTCGGTGACGACTGGGATGGCGCCCATAGCGACCTGATGGGTTCCCACACAAAAATGGCCGCGAAGACGGATAAGCCCATCTCCGGGCTCCTGCAGGACCTTCGCGCCCGCGGCCTCGCCGATTCCACTCTCGTGATCTGGGGGAGTGAGTTCGGCCGGACCCCACTCGCGGAAGGCCGCAACGGCCGCGACCACCACCCTTACGCGTTCTCCATGTGGTTCTACGGCGCCGGCGTCAAAGGCGGCCGCGTCCTCGGCGCCACCGACGAATTCGGGCTGCGTCCCGTTGCAAATCCCATCGTTTCCCACGACACGAACGCCACCATTCTCCGGATGCTCGGAATGGACCACACCAAATTAACGTACTTCTATCAGGGCCGCGATATGCGCCTCACCGATGTCCACGGCGAAAACGAATACACCCGCTTCCTGCTCGGCGCCTGAGGGGTCCTAGTACCGCAAACCTCGTAAAATCTTGGGGTTGGGAAAATATTTCCTGTTCGCGAACTGCGGAAATTCCAGATTCAATCCCACTGCCGCGGGCGCGCAATCCGGAACCATCTCCGTGGCTGGATTAAAAATCACTCTCACTGGCAACGGCACAACACAAACCACCGTCAACACCCCCGTTCCCACACTCACAGCCATCTCACCGGAAGCCGCCACCGCCGGCGCCGCTACCTTCACTCTCACCGTCACCGGTATCAACTTCGTCCAGGGTTCCGTAGTCCGTTGGAACGGCAATGCCCGCACCACCACCTTCGTCAGCAGCACCAGCCTCACCGCCGCCATCACCGCTGCCGACGTCGCCGCGGGCGGTTCGGCGCCCGTCACGGTCTTTAACCCCAGCCCCGGCGGCGGAATGTCCGCGGCTCGCAACTTCACCGTCACTTCCACCGGTACGCCGGTCGCTGTCATCGACCTCAGCCCCGCTACGCTCGCGTTCGGAGATACCACGGTCGGACAGTCGAAAGATCTCACGCTTACTATCCGCAACACCGGTGCCGCGGGACTCACTATACAGTCCATTACCGCCACCCTCCCGCAGTTCACCCTGCCCACGTTCACCGCCGGGCTTTCCATCGCTCCCGTCACCGTGCGGCTGATTCCCACCGCTGCCGGAGCCCTCAGCGGCACTCTCAACATCAACAGCAACGCCGCGGCCCGCCCCTCGGCGACGGTAGCCCTCACCGGTAACGGCATCGCGAGCACAACCGGCCCGCGGACCGTCGTACTCTCGGTCGATGATGGCACCTACGAATCTAGCATCGGCCAGCCCTCCGGAAACGTGAACTTCTACTTCGCCAACCGCCTCACGCCGCCGTCCTACCCGGCAACGCTCACCCGCATTCAGGTCTTCTTCGGGAATGCCGCCGATGAACTCAAAGTCGGCTACCCCGTCACGCTGTTCGTCGCGCAAAACCCGGGCGGCGCCGCGAGCATTAACGGCCTCATCTATCAGCGGTTCGACGCCACCGTCAGCGCGGTCGGCGCATTTAATACGCTCACGCGCTCGAACCCGATCACCATCAACAAGGGTGATTTTGTCGTCGGCTTCTCGACTCGCAATCCGGTGGACGTTTATCCGATGTCGGCCGATGCGACGCCGCCCCTCAGCCAGCGCTCCTACATGAGCCTTGACGGCGTGAACTACACTCTAGCCGATACCATCAGCCGCGACCTGGCCAGCAACTTCGCCATCCGCGCCGTGGTTGAGATCCGATAGCCTACTCGACGTGCTGTCGCCCGCATATGATATTCAAATGCGTTCTTCCAGCCTTCTCGCGATCGAGGACCGGTACGGGACCCACAACTACCACCCCTTGCGCATCGTCATCCATCGCGCCGAAGGCGTCTGGGTCTACGATGTCGAGGGCAACCGCTATCTGGACTGCCTCAGCGCCTATTCGGCGGTCAACCAGGGCCACGCCCATCCGGTGATTTTGAAAGCCCTCATCGAACAGGCGCACCGCGTGACGCTCACTTCCCGGGCGTTCCACAACGACCAACTTCCCCTATTCACCGAAGAGGTTTGCACGTTGACGGGAATGGATCGAATGCTGCCGATGAATTCGGGCGCCGAAGCCGTGGAAACGGCCATTAAAGCGGCTCGGAGATGGGGATATCAGTCAAAGGGCATACCCGATGGGCAGGCCGAAATCATCGTCTGCAAGGGCAACTTCCATGGGCGCACGACGACCATCGTCGGGTTCTCCTCGGAGGACGCCTACCGCGAGGGGTTCGGCCCCTTCACGCCTGGCTTTGTCCCTATCCCGTTCGGCGATCTGGATGCGCTGCGGGCGGCGATCAACGAAAGGACTTGCGGGTTTCTGGTGGAGCCGATTCAGTGCGAAGCCGGCATCATCATCCCCCCGGATGGCTACCTGCAAGCGGCATCCCAGTTGTGCGGCGAAAACAATGTGCTCTTCATCGCCGATGAAATTCAAACGGGCCTAGGCCGGACCGGAAACTGGTTCGTCTCCGCCAGCGAAGGAATCACGCCCGACCTCTATATTCTCGGCAAGGCGCTCTCCGGCGGGTTCTATCCGGTCTCCGCCGTGGCGGGCAAACGGGCGGTGATGGATCTGTTTACCCCCGGCAGCCACGGCAGTACCTACGGCGGCAATCCGCTGGGGTGTGCTGTTTCCAGGGCCGCATTGCGCGTTTTGCGGGACGAAGGACTTGTTGAGCGGGCAGCCGCGTTGGGGCAGCTTGCGCTCGGCGAGTTACAGGATTTGCCTCGTCACGTTGTGCGCGAGGTCCGCGGACGGGGCCTGCTGATCGGCATTGAACTCACTACTCCGGCACGGCCATTTTGCGAGGCGTTAATGCGCCGTGGAGTGCTCTGCAAGGAGACACACGATCTGGTCATCCGGCTTGCTCCGCCCCTTGTGATTACTGAAAAGGAGGTTCGCTGGATGGTTGAACAGGTGAAGGCTGTTCTCCTTTAGGTACTGGTCCAGCACAACGGGGCAACAAGTTCTACGGTGCGCCCTGCGCCAACACCGCCGCCAACTTCGCCCGCGCCTCCGCGAAATCGGGCTGGAGCCGAATTGCCTCCCGAAACGCCGCAATCGCCTTTGCCCGTTCTCCCATCGCGTTGTGTGTCACGCCCAAATTCACCCACGTCAGCGAATGGTCCGGATTCATGAAGCGCGCACGATCAAGCAGCGCAATCGCCTCTCGTCTCAGCCCCGTCGTCGCCCGCGCCACCGCCAGTGTATTCAATGCTCCAACGTGATTGGGATCCAAGCGCAGCGCCTTCTCCAAAAACGGAATGGCCTCGCTCCCCCTGCCCAGCCGAAAGAGCGCATTCCCAAACGCCGCCAGCGTGGGCACATCGTTGGGCTCCCGCCGAAGCTGCGCCCGATAAAGATCCAGGACCTCTTCCGTCAAACCGCGGATATTGGCGATTGCCAGGCTCAAAGGGTCTGCATCGCCGTAATATGGAACAACCCGTCCGGTGTATGGGTCATGGCTCTCCTTCACGGGATTTTCAAAGACCGGGCGTCGCTGAATCCAATGGTCCGTCATCGTCACGTGGATCGCATCCGTCGGCCTCCGCTTTGCCATGTGACATCCCGCGCAATCGGTGTTTGCGACTTTGGAATGTGCCGAATCATGGCAACCCTGGCATGCGGCTCGAGCCTGGAAGCTGTGCGCGTCGTGACACGTAGTGCACGTCATCTTTCCGCCCGAAGACTGAAAGCACTTCGATTGCATCAAGCGATAACCCGCATGATTCACCTCGAATCGTGGCTCCGGCGCATCGGCCCGGTCGAAGAACATTTTGAACGCGCTCAACGCCTCCCCCGGCCGGAACGAAAACGGGCCGCGCCCCGGGCGCCGAATCGCATCGGAGATTCCCCGCGACACGGTTTGCAAATGGCATTGCAGGCACACGTCAAGCTGCCGCTCTGGCGCCAATCGCGCTGGATTCAGAATCGTCCCTCGCCGCGGACTTGCCAGATGCGCCTTCGTGTCGCCATGACATCGCTCGCAATCAATGCTCGATATCGATTCCGGGCCGCCCTTCGGATACGCCGCATGGCAGAACAGACACGCGCTCGAAATCTCCCGGCGCATGTCGAAATGGTCCGGTGAATCGTAGCCCGGCGACATGGCGTACGCGCCGCTCTGCCGGTACCAGCTCACCGGCAGTTCGATTAACAACCCGCGCGGTGTCCGGTTCACCAGCGTCACCGCATGGTTACCGGAGCCGATTCCGAAGCTGATCGGCTTTTCGAGAATCTGAATCTCCCGGCTCTGCGCGTCCAACTGATGCCGGCGCATCGAATCGGCTCGGATCGTATAGTGACGGTTCGACAGCCGGTGAAAGAACGAAGCCGGCTTCAAGTTGAGCGCCGGCTTCGTTTGAATCGATCTTCCCATCCCCGACTTCCGATACGCATCCACAACCGTCGAATGACAAGGACGGCATGCCACAAACTCGCTGCCGGCCGGGGGCGCGGCGATCAGGCCCCCGGCAAATAGCAGCCAGACCGCGCTGTTAAAACTGGATGCGAGCACCGACCATCATGCTCCGCGGATCGCGCGCCGACGTCACCCGGCCAAAGGTCGTGGGCGTAGTGAACGCGACACCCACCCCGGCAAACTGCGTATGGTTAAACAGGTTGTACGCTTCCGCCCTCAGTTCGAACCGTACCTTCTCCGTCACCGCGAAGTACTTCATGAAGGTTGTGTCCACCTGGTTCCAACCCGGCCCGGAAACGATATTCCGCGATACCGGCGAGAAAGTTCCCAGCGCAGGTGCGGAGTAGACAGAGGCATTGAACCAACTCGTCACGGTGCGCTGATCCCGGCTAAGAACGGGCGAGCCGCTCGCCAGCGGGCGTTGACGCGTGGACGATCCTACCCCGGCATTGTCGCGGCCAAGTTCCGGGCTGATCGGCAGTCCGGTCCGGGCCGTGTAAATACCGGAGATTTGCCATCCGCCAAACGCCTTCCCGATCAGGTCCTTGCGCCCTTTCAGGAATGGTATTTCCCAAACCACGCTGCCGATGAAGTTATGGTTCGCGTCGAAACTCGCCCGCGCCCGTTCGCCGCTCGCGTCCCGCGTGTTCGGGTAGAAGCCATAAATGCCACCCGTGTAGTCCGCGTTGTCGATCGCCTTGGACCATGTGTACGCCAACTGGAACATCAACCCTTTGGAGAAGTTCCGATTCAACCCCGTTTGCAGGCCATGGTAGTTGGACGAGTAGCTCTGCTCCCGATGGTTGATGACGGACCAGCCCTTATACGGGCGAAGCGTATTGGCATTGATCAGCCCTTGCGCGATCTGCGCATTCGGCAGGGGTTGGTTCAGATCCTGAGTACGCATGAAGTGGACGCCGCGCGTGCCCGTGTAACCGATTTCGAGGACCATGTGCTGCCCCAGGCCGTGTTGGATATTGAAGTTCCACTGCTGCGTATTCGGGGTCAGTTGGTTCGTATCAATCGATCCGAGCGTGATGGGCAGATCGTAATCCCTCGTCGAGCCGCCGCCGGGATTCGACATCGACGTATTATCGATCGTCAGCAGTTCGGAGAACGGCGGATTGCCGGACATCAGAATGAATGCGCCCAGGATCTCCCGGCTGTAAAAGAGGCCGTATCCACCGCGAATGGCGGTGCGGCCGGTGCCGAACGGATCGTAAGCAAAGCTAAACCGGGGAGCGAAGTTCTTCTTCGCCGACTGCCAGTATGGAGTGGGATCCACCAGGCCGTTAAACCGGCCACCGGATCCGCGGGGGATTTGCCCGGCGTTATTGACGGTAACCGCTTTGGCGGGGTCGTACTTGGACGGCAGGAACACACGGAACCGGCCGTCGGGTTCGTAGGCGGGGGAGAAGAGCGAGTACCGCAGGCCGATGTTCAGCGTCAGCTTGCGCGACACTTTCCACGTATCGTCGATGAACGTTTCAAAGGAGTTCCGGCGATTGTCGTTGAAGGCAACCGTATTGGTTTCGTTGTAGTTCGAAGCTCGTCCCAGCAACATATCGGCGAAGCCATCCCCGCCGCTGGCCGCACCGGGCTGCCGCGTGAACCGCCCGTCGAAAGAAAAGGCGCCAAAGACGTTGGTGTTCGTGGGTTCGAACTTAATCTCGTAGGAGTAGGCGAATCCGGTTTTCAGCGTGTGCGCACCTTTGATCTTGGTCAGGGTATCGCGGAACTCGTAGATGGTCTGGTAGTTGCTCCATGGCGCGCCGGGCGCGACGGCGGCGTAGCCGGTGGGAGAGACGGTTGGAACGCGGTCTGGAACGGAAGTCAGATTGAGGCTATCGAGAGGATACGTCTCCGCCGTATCGGGGAACAACTGGGGAACTTTGATGCCCCAGACCGAACCGCTCATTTCGGGCGGAAACTGCATGATCCGATTGTGACTGCGAACCCAGGTGAAGTCATTGATCAGCGTGGGGCTAAACGTGGCGTTGTAGTTCACAGTCATATTGCGCGCCGGCGTTTTGTTAGTCTGGCGGAGGAAGGAGAACCCGGAGGACGTTGCGAGATCGTTCAACCGGAACTCCGGCGTATAGCGCCACATCACGCGGTGTTTATCGTTGATGTTGTGGTCGATTCGAAAGTTCTGCTCCTTCGTATCGTCTATGCGGCCCTGCAGCGAGAACCAGTTGCGTCCGGCGGAATCGGAGAAGTTTGGATCCGGATACATCTTGGCGTAGCCCAAAGCATTAGCGTCGATGCGTGCGGACGGAATTATGTTTCCGGGGAACGGTTGGCCGGTGTTGGGATCGTAAAGGATCCGGGAAGAACCGCTGTAATTGCCCGAGCGCATCGCCACCGTAGGCACGACGCCGAAAAACTCCTGCTGCTGCCGCTCTTTAATCCATCCCAGCAGCACGAAGAAGAAGGTCTTGTTGCGGCCGTTGTAGACTTTTGGGATCATCACCGGACCGCCCACAGTGAATCCAAAGTCGTTCCCGCGGAATGGCGGGCGGGTCGGAAGGAAGTAGTTACGCGCGTTCAGCTTATCGTTGCGGTGGAAGTAATAGGTGGATCCGTGCAGATCATTCGTGCCGCTCTTGGTGATTACGTTGAACTGCGACCCGCCGCCGATGCCGAACTCCGCGGAGTAGTTGCCTCGAATGGCGCGGAACTCCGAAACGCTCTCAATGTTGGGAGAAAGGGGCGTTCCCCAGTTGCCGCCCGTATCAATGTTGTATCCGCCGTCGAGCAGCCATGCGTTGTGCGTCGGCCGAATCCCGTTCACCGCGGAATTGTTGTTGCGCCGGTCGTATGGGGTTGTCGAAACAACGCCCGGCATTAACAGGGCAAAGGGAAGGACGTTCCGGCCGCGGGCGGGCATCTGAATCATGTCGTGCCCTTCCAGCAGTTGCGAGGTGGTGCCGTTGGCGGTGTTGACGGTCACAGCGGCTGCTTCCACCGTAATCTGATCGCTGACCTGCCCGACCTCCATCGTGAAAACGATGCGCCGGTTGTCATTCACGCGCAACTGTACGTCGTTGACGTTGACCTTCTTGAAACCATTGGCCTCCGCCGTCACCACGTAGATTCCGGTTGGGATGAGAACGAACGAGTAGGCGCCGGATTCGTCTGTTTTTGTCTGCCGGGACAGCCCGGTATCGATGTTGCGGATACTGACCGACGCACCCGGTACCACCGCGGACGTCGAATCCTGAACGATGCCGTAAATGCCGGCTGTCACCTCTTGCGCGTGTGACAGCGAGTGGAACGCGGCGGCCAATAGCGCGACGCGTAGTAGATTGCCAAACTTTAGAAATAGAAGGTGGAACTCACGGGGCAGCTTCTCGATTGATCGGGAGCAAGCCAGACTGGGGCCGAACAGTATGCAAGTGTAACGCACTCGTTTGTTCAGCGAGCGACGATTTCAAAAAACTTCCTTAATAATCGGCGGCCATACGTTCGCTGCAACGCCTTTCGTCGCATGGCGAGCGCGCTTGCAGGCTGACGGAGGTAAAAACGACCGCAAGAACCGCTCGCAGTGCGGAGCTATGCCTGTCAATCAGCCTAGGGCGCGAATACAAACCCAGGCAAGACTGTTGGAAAACAGTAGCCGGGCGGATTGTAAAAAGTAGAAGGATCGTAGATTACTGGGCCCGGCAGCACTCTGCTCGCGGGTATAACGTTTCCGGTTGTGGAACAGCCATCCGGAAGCAGTTTCATTCCTTGCGCCTCGCTACCGGTGGAGGCAAGCTTCATCGCCTCTTCCAGCGCCTTGAGCTTTGTCACTTGAGCCGGGGTTAGAACAGCCACATTGGCAACAATCAACTGCTTGTTTCGTTCCACGATCTCACGACGGATCGCCTCGACCTCGGCGTAGCGTATACCAAGAGCAGCGGGATCAAGGGGTTCCCGAGCTGTCTCTTGTGCGATCTCAGCCTGCACCATGTACATCCGTTGGGATCGTCCCGAACTCCACCGCGCAAACTCGAAGTTCTGCTCGGAAATCTTCAGTATCTGGGTGTCGGTCAACGCCAGATACACCCGAATCGCTTCGGGGAACCGGTAGATGGGAGGGAGGGTCGATTGGCCCCAAACAGACGCAAACGCGGCCAGACCGAGTAAGAGAAGTCGCATGTTTACTACAATATCGCGACTCCGCCCTGCCGAAAGCGCGGTTCGCCCCAAGCCGGGCGAAGGTTTACCAACGTCTCCGCGTCAAGAAAATATACTCCAACGAAAGGACGCATGAAACGGATCTTCCTACTTCTGGCAAGCGCCACTCTCCTGCTCGCGGAAGCCGATAACTGGTCTCTCTTGCGAGGCGTCAATCCCGGACAAGACACCCACGTCCACTTACTCGACGGCAAACGCAACACCGGGGGCTTCATCTCTGCGACGGATACCGAAATCGTCATCCGCCAGCGCACAGGCGACCGGGCGTTCCCCAAGGACCGGATCAAGAAAATCAACGTCCGAAAGGGCGCAAAACGCTGGCGCAATGCAGCCATCGGCGCCGCCATCGGTGCCGCGGCCGTCGGCACGGCGCTTGCGATTACCTACGCTGTTAGCGATGGCCACGACAGCGACTACTCCCTGATCGGCGCGGCAATGTCGGGGTACGCCGTTATCGGTGCGGGGATCGGTGCGGCGTTTCCCGGATACCACACCATCTACCGGGCGCCCTATGAGTAGAAAGCTCCTACTCGACGTTGTCTTTCATTTTGGCCAACACCGCCGGCGCTTGGATCGCCAGCAGTTGCAGCGCTAACAGAGACAACGAAGCGAGGAAGACGGTTTGAGAATCGGCAAACACCACCGCCGTCGACAGAAGTATGCCGACCACGAGGGCGACGGGCTTCAAGTGACTGGGAATGGAATGTCTCATCTCAGTACTCAAAGCGTCGCCTAGAGCCCAAATGGGTCACCGGCTCCAAAAAACTCTTAACAATTCTTACTGGTTGACGCCGCTCGCCAGGAAGCCGCCATCCACCGCGATGCACTGTCCCGTAATGTAGGACGCCGCCGGCGAGGCCAGCAGCAGCGCCGCTCCCACCAGTTCTTCCCGCTGCCCGAACCGCTTCATCGGCGTCCGAAGCAAAAACTCTTTCCCGCGCTCGGTTCCGTCCAGCAGCGCGGCGTTCAACTCGGTGCGAAACACGCCGGGAGCGATCGCGTTCACGTTGATCCCTTCCTTGGCCCATTCGACGGCCAACTGGCGGGTCAACTGCAATACCGCGGCCTTCGACGTTCCGTAGGCCGTCACTTCCAACAAACCCACATAGGAGCTCAACGATGCGATGTTTACAATCCGCCCAGCGCCGGACGCCTTCAGCGGCTCATAAAACGACTGGCACGCGCGCAAAATCCCGGTGACATTGATGTCCATCAGCCGGTTCCAGTCGGCCTCGGCGACATCCTTGGTCGGCTTCCGGAACGTGATTCCGGCGGCGTTTAGAAGGATATCCACGCGGCCCAGCTTCGCCAGCACCTCGTCCCGGAGCGCGTCGATTGACTCGCGGCTCTGTACGTCGCAGGTCTTGCGAACCGTCTTTCTGCCGAGGCCTTCCACTTTGTCGCAAACGCCGTCCAGTTCCGCCTGGCGCCGTCCCGCCGGCACCACATCGGCCCCGGCCTCGGCCAGCCCCAGCGCCATCATTGCGCCGATACCGGACGTGCCGCCCATCACCACGGCAACTTTGCCGCTTAAATCCATGAAGTTCTTAACCATATGCAATTTCGCAGTATACGCTAAGAGTAAATCCATGCGCCTACTCATAGCCGTCACCGCGCTTGTCGCGGGCCACGTTGCCGCGCAGCCGAAAAAGCCATTCCGCGTCGCCGAAGCCACGATCCCCGAGCTCCGCGACGCACTGAAACGCCGTAAAGTCACCTCGCGCGAACTGGTCACGCAGTACCTCGTCCGGATCGCCATGTATGAGGACCGTCTCAATGCCACGCTCGCCGTTAACGCCAAGGCGCTCGAAGTGGCCGATCAGCTCGACCGCGAACGCCGCCAGGGCAAGCTCCGAGGGCCTCTGCATGGCATTCCCATCGCGCTCAAGGACAACATACACACCACCGACATGCCCACCACGGGCGGCGCTCTGGCATTCGAGGGATACGTTCCGCCGCATGAGGCCACAATAACCAAGAACCTAAAGGCCGCCGGGGCGATCATTATCGCCAAGACCGGCATGACGGAACTCGCCAACTGGGTCTCCGGCGGGCCGCCGATGCCGAACAACTACAATTCGGCCGGCGGGTTCGGCTACAACCCGTACGACCCTCGCAAGGACCCCAGGGCGAAGACTTTCGACGGCCGCCCCGTGCTGAACACCGGCGGCTCCAGTTCCGGTATTGGAACCGCCGCCAGCTTCTGGGCCGCCAACGTCGGCACCGAGACCTCGGGCTCCATCCTGAGCCCCGCCAACCAGAACATGCTGGCCGCGGTGAAGCCGACGGTAGGCCGCGTCAGCCGCTACGGCGTGATCCCGATCACCGCCGACCAGGACACGGCAGGGCCCATGGCGCGCACCATTACCGACGCCGCGATTCTCCTGGGCGTTTTGGAAGGAGCCAAGCCCGATCCCGAGGACGCCGCGACTACGCGCTGCGCCCCTCCGGCCAAAAACGACTACACGCCGTTCCTTCAAGCCGGCGCGCTGAAGGGCGCTCGTATCGGGATCCCGCGGGTCTTCTTCTACAGCCGGCTGGAACCGGACCAGAAGAAAGTTTTCGATGATGCGGTTGAAGTCCTTAAGAAGCAGGGCGCGATCGTTATCGACCCCGCCGATATCCCAAGTATCGTTACGGAGGACCAGAGCCAGAATGCCCTTCGCTGGAACGCCTGCTCGGGGGAGAACGGCGCGCGCGGCAAGGACGAGAACTGCTCGATTGTCTTCAAATACGGCATGAAACGGGACTTTAACAAGTGGCTGGCGAGCCTTGGGCCGGGGGCGCCGTTCAAGTCATTAACTGAACTGCGAGAGTTTAACCTTGCCAACAAACTGGCCGGAACGCTGCGGTACAGCCAATCCAATTTGGACATTTCAGACGAGATTGACTTAGAGCGGGATAAGGCCCGCTACGAAGCCGACCGGGCGAAGGACCTTCTCCAGACGGCGACGAACGGAATTGATGCACTGATGAGCCGGGAGAAGCTGGATGCGATTCTCTTCCCCGGGGCGAACGGCTCCTTTGTCTCCGCCAAACCCGGCTACCCGACCGTGATCGTGCCCTTCGGGATGGTGGCCAACGCCCCGCGCGGCGAGCAGTTCCCGGCGGGCTTCCAGGCCGCGCCGGCTCCAATGGGCATGAGTTTCTCCGGCCTCGCCTGTAGCGAAGGAAAGCTGTTGGGCTACGCTTACGCGTTTGAACAGGCAACAAAACGGCGGATTCCGCCCGCGTTGTTTCCGTAGTCCGAAGGGCTTGGGATACGATAAAGATTGGTTAAGGAGGGTAGTAGATGGTCGAGAAAAATGGCCGCCGTGAGTTCCTGCAGGCGGGAGCCGCGACGCTCGCCGCGCCCGCGCTGTTGAGCGCCATGCAGGCCGGCAAGGTGATCAAGGTCGGCCTGGTGGGCTGCGGTGGACGCGGATCCGGCGCTGCTGCCCAAGCCCTGAAAGCGGATGACTTCTCTAACTTGACCGCCATGGCCGATGTCTTTCAGGAGCGGATCGACGACTCTATCGAACGGCTTCGGAAGATCCACGGCGAGAAGGTCAAGGTCGAGGCATCGAGCATGTACGTCGGCCTGGACGCCTATAAGAAGCTGATCGACTCCGACATCGACGTCGTGCTCCTGGCCACCCCGCCGGGCTTCCGGCCTGAACAGTTGCGGTATGCCATCGAGAAGGGAAAGCACGTGTTCTGCGAGAAGCCGATGGCCGTCGATGGCCCCGGCGTCCGGCACGTCATGGAGACGGTGAAGATGGCCCGCGAGAAAAAGCTGAATCTCGTGGCCGGCTTCTGCTGGCGTTATTCGAACTACATCGTAGAGGCCTTTGACCGTATCGAAAAAGGCGACATCGGGACCCTGGTGAACTACTACGCCACCTACTACACCAACCCCGTCAAGCCCATGCCGCCAGCCAATACCCGGCCGGCCGGCATGTCCGACATCGAATGGCAGATCCGCAACTGGTACAACTTCACCTGGCTGTGCGGCGACTCGCTCGTCGAGCAGGCCATCCACAGCGTCGATAAAGTGGCCTGGGCCTTCAAGGACGTACCACCGGCCAGTTGCGTGGCGGTAGGCGGGCGCGCCGTTCCAGCCGAGGGCGGCAATATCTTCGACCATTTCGAAGTCAACTATGTTTGGCAGAACGGCCTCCGCGCGTCGGTGGCCTGCCGCCAGATGGAAGGCTGCCACAACGAGAACGCCGACTACATCATGGGTACCAAAGGCCAGGCCATCATCGGAAAGGGTCCGAATCCCCGTATCGTCGGCGAGAACCCCTGGACCTACAGCGGGGCGAAGTACGACATGTATCAGCGCGAACACGATCTGCTTTTCCAGGCTATTCGCAAGGGTGAAGTGATCAACGACGGCGACCGCATGTGCTCTTCGACGCTGATGGGGATCATGGGCCGTATGGCGGCCTATACCGGCCAGCAGATCACCTGGGAACAGGCTTTGAATTCGCAGGAAAGCCTGGTGCCGCCGGTGGTGGAGTGGAACGGGAAGTGGGAGGTTCCGCCTCTGGCGCAGCCGGGGCGAACGCGGTTTATTTAGGGTCGTCGAGACGGGCGAAATAGCCGGTCTTGTGGCGGAAAGTCAGTCCTTCGCGCTTGGCTCGAAGCTGGATCTTGTGGAAGGAACCGTCGGGGGTGTTCGATGACCGGTAGCCCAGGTCATAGGATGCCCTGAGCATTTCGGCGATTTGCCGGAACTGCACCTTCAAGTCGCGGGCGTCGGTGGCGTCCAGGTCCAGGCCGCCGGTCTCCTTGGCGATACGTGCCATCACGGCGCGGCCGTACTTGTTGCGGGCGTTCCAGCGATCGTTCTTCAGCTCCGTATACCGGATGCTGAAGACCACGACGCCGGCCCGCTGGGCGGTTTCGATGGCATCGAGCAGGTGGTGGGCACTCGAGTTGTCTTCGCCGTCGGAGAAGACGATCAGAGCGCGGCGGCCCGTGTCGATCTTGGCAAGGATCTCCTCGGTCGAGTGGACTATGGCGTCATAGAAGGCCGTGCCGGAGAGACGAATTTCGCGAGGGCCGACGGCGGGGTAACCGGCGTAGCTGTCGGCTTTCTGGAACTGCTGAAGGCGCGTAGTGATCTGGTCGGTCTCACTGGTCAGCTCGGAGACCAGGCGGATGTTGTTGCCGAAGCAGACCAGGAAGGCCTGGTCGCGGGGTTGTACGACGTTTTTGAGGAAGTCGCGCAGATCGCGGCGGTGGTCCTTGAGAAAGTCCTTCTGGCTTCCGGAGGCGTCGGCGACCAGCCCCAAAGACAGAGTGCTGGCGCCGCCCTGGGAGAAGTGACGGATGACCTGCGGCACGCCGTCTTCGAGCACTTCCACGTCATCCTTGGTGAGAGTGGTCACTAATTGCCCGCGCGAATCGCGGACCGAGAACGGCAGGTTGACCAGGTTGACGTCGACACGAATCGTCGGGAGTTCCTGGAACAACAACGGGAGAAAGTGCCGTCTGAGCATGGACTATCCTGAAGGTAACATCATGCGTGTACCGATGTATCTTGCCTTGTTTGCCATGTCCGCATTTGGGCAGGCGGACTTCGTCAATCAGGTGCAGCCGATCCTGGAAAAGCACTGTACCGGGTGCCATGGCGCCGAGCGTGGGCTGGGCGGACTGAGACTCAATACGCGGGCCAACGCGGCGCGGGCGATCATGGCCGGAGATCCGGAGAAGAGCCCGCTGTTGCGGACCATGGAGACTCCCACGGGGCAACCGCTGGCGATGCCTCCGGGCGGGCCACAGGTATCGGCGGCCGACCGCGCCGTGATCCGGCAGTGGCTGGCGGCGGGCGCGCCCTGGCCGGTGGGTCTGGAGATCGGAAAGGCCCCGGTAAAGGGCAAGGACGACATGGCGCTGGCGGCAAGGATCGCCGCTCGCGTGGGCGCTGACACAGCCTTCGTTCCGTATAAGAAGACGATCCCGAACACGGTGGTCAGCTTCGAGATGGTCCCGATTCCGGGCGGCGAATTCACCATGGGAACGCCGGACAGCGAGAAGGGCCGCTCGGCGGACGAGGGGCCGCAAAGGAAGGTGAAGGTCGCGCCGTTCTGGATGGGCAAGTACGAAGTCACCTGGGATGAGTACCGCTTCTTCATGTTTCAGAATCTGGCCAATGAGGCGCTGGGCGCCGATCCGACGCTGGATGCAATCAGCCGCCCGACCAAGCCTTATGTCGAGATGAGCTTCGGTATGGGCATCAACGGATTTCCAGCGATCAGCATGACCCAGCATGCGGCCAACAAGTATGCCCAATGGCTTTCGGCGAAGACGGGGCAGTTTTATCGTCTGCCGACTGAGGCCGAGTGGGAGTATGCCTGCCGGGCTGGGAAGTCCGAGGAGGGTCTGCTAGCCGAAAACGCCTGGTATGTCGATAACTCGATGGAGAAGTATCAGTTGGTTGGGAAGAAGAAGCCGAACGGATTTGGCCTTTACGACATGTTGGGTAACGTGTCCGAGTGGACGTTGGATCAGTACGATGCGAAGGCTTATTCTAAGCCGCTGCCGGCGGGAGGGTATGTGCCTTCGACGACGCCCTACCCGCATGTTTCCAAGGGCGGCGGCTGGAGCGACGATGCTTCGCGGCTGCGTTGCGGCGCGCGGTTGGGGTCGGATGCTTCGTGGAAAATGCAGGACCCGCAGTTGCCTAAGAGTATCTGGTATCTGACCGACGCGCAGTTTCAGGGCTTCCGGCTGGTGCGGCCCTTGCAGACGCCAACGGCGGCGGAGATGTTCCGCTACTGGAACAACGGCGTTGAGCGGGAGTAAGCTGGAGCGCTTCGAAGCCGTAGAGCCCCACATGGGGACGCTGTTCGGGATCACTTTGTGGGTCGGAACAGCGGAGGAGGCAAAGGCGGGATTCGCGGCGGCGTTCTCGCGAGTGGGGGCGTTGAACCGGATTCTTTCCGACTACGAGGCGTCGAGTGAAGTGAACTCGTTGGACCAGACGCCGCGAGTGGTGAGCCGGGAGCTATACGACGTTTTGCGGTTCTCACGGGAGTTAAGTGAGTCTTCGGGCGGGGCATTCGATGTGACGGTTGGACCGCTGACGCGGCTGTGGCGGAAGCGGGAACCGATGACCGATGCGGCGCGTTCGATGGTGGATTGGCGGCAATTGCAAGTCACGGGCGGGAAGGTGTGGCTGCGCAAGGCCGGCATGCGGCTGGATTTGGGGGCGGTGGGGAAGGGCTATGCGGGGGACGAGGCTTTGCGGGTCTTGCGAGGAATGGGGATTCGGCGGGCGCTGGTCGCGGCGAGCGGGGACATCGTCTGCGGAGACCCGCCGCCGGGGGCGCGAGGGTGGGCCGTGGCGGCGGGCGGAAGCCGGTTGGAACTGCGACGGGCCGCGGTGTCGACCTCGGGCGATACCGAGCAATTCTTCGAGCGGGACGGAAGGCGCTACTCGCACATCCTGGACGCCAGGAGAGGGGAGTTCTTGACGGACGTGCTGGAAGTGTCAGTGGTAGCGGCGAACGGCATGACCGCCGACGCATTGGCGACGGCGGTCCGGGTGATGGGGGTGGCGGCGGCGGCCGGGTTGTTGCGGAGATTTGGGGGGAGAGTGGTGGGAAGGCGCGCCTAGTCAGGGGTTACTGCGATAGTTACTGGACCGGGATAAAACGACGCTAACGGAGAGTAGGGGGTCAGGGAGAGCCGTCCATTGGCGGGGACTACCTCCGGTAGCTTAACGTTTACCTGCAAGACCCCGGCCGGCAACCCCGGCGCACCGCCCGCGTATTCGATCGTCAGTTCCTTGCTGTCCGAAGTCCGGACCTTTATCTCATTCTCCAGAGGGCGAAGCTCCAGGGGGGTTAACTGCCCGGCTACACTCGCGGGAAGCGTGGCCCCGCCGCCAGTCCCGAATATCACGACGCGCGAGCCTTTCTTGGCCGGATTTTGCGGGGAGTTAACCGTTCCATCCTCGTTGAGCGCCGCCGCGGGCCGGGAAGTAGAATTATCCAACCGGAAGAACGAGACACCAGCTTTCGACACATCTATCCGGCCGAGTTCATTACTTTGGCCACTCGCCGACACTACGCGGATGGTTGGCCGGGAGCCTACCTTTAGCGTATATGGAAGAATTGCATTGACCTGCGTGTGCGAAGCGTAGAGCAGTGGAACTGGCTCGCCATCGACCAATACTCGCGTCCCACCCAATTGCATTGGAACACTGCCGTTCTGCAGTTGAAATGCAACTCCGGTGCGCGGCCCGAGGCCCGTTCCGAAGACTGTCACCAGGGCGCCTGGAGAAGTTACCTCCCCCTCCGAGAAGCTGGCTGAGTCCGTCATGCACCCGGCAAAGACAGCCGGCGACTGGCCTTGTACGATTTCAAAACGCTCCTCGTAGATTGGGATAATCGGTAACCCTCGCTGGCTGACCCCGTCGAAATAGGTGGCCGCGCCGGCGGGGAGGTAGGTGCCAAATACCTGTTCCCCGGTGGGACTGAGCTTGAGATATGCCGCGTTGGAGTAGGGGCAAGCGCTCTCGAGAAAGGCATCAGGTCCGACGGCAATCTTTCCATTAGCGATCGCGAAGAGATTTCCGTCCCGGTCGGTGGTGAGAGCGACGGCGTCGATAGGTTTGTCGACGAGAACGCGGGTTCCCTGGGGATCGAAGCGCACCAACTTTTCGCTCCCGACGCAGCATTGTACGAACGTGCTGATGGTTACCCACGGGGAGCCGTCGGGCGCTACCGTAAGGCCGAGCGCCCAGTCTGTTTCCGGTCCACCGATATAGGTTCCAAAGAGAAGGCGGGATCCGGACGGGTCGAGGCGGCCGACGATTCCGTCCTCTTTGCCTGCGGGCTGCTGTTGGAATGCCCCGGGCGTGGCAGGGAACCCCGCCGCCGCGGTGCCGGCGTAGTAGACGCTACCGTCCGTATGAACTTTCGCGGAAGCCTGGACACGGCCAGGGAGGTAAGTGCCGAAAATCATACGATCGAGTGCGGGACTTAGACGTGCGGCGTAGCCGTTGTAACAGAATTCGCCAGCGCACTCTTTAAGCAAAGCTGTACTGGAAACGGGCATGTTGACGGAACTTCCGATGTGCCAGCGGGGAATGAAATAGAGCGACCCATCCGATCCGATTGCAGTCTCCCCGATCTTGTCCTGACTAGGTCCGCCGAAATAGGTGGAGGCAACTAATCTACCGGTCGAGGCGTCCAATTTCGCGGCGAAAAAGTCACCAATACCCTCCGTGCCACGAGGATCTGCCTTGGCAGGCGGCCCGGCGTAAGTGGGTTGAAGGGCGGCGAATGTCACCGGGAAATCGGCAGATTCTGTGTTTCCTGTTATGAATACGGAGCCATCAGGGGCAAGTCCGATGGACTCCGCACTTTCCCTAGCGCCGCCGGCGAAATAGGAGGCGAAGATTAGATCACCGTTTTTGGAAAATTTGTAGACGGCGGCGTCGGTACAGCGAGTAGGTGTGGTGGCGCTAGAACCACAGCCTGTTCCGTAGTCCACGGGAAAGGGCGCTGGCCTGCCGGCGGCATCGGAGACGGTCGTGGCGACGAAAGTATTGCCGGCCGAGTCCGTTGTCGAGACCGTGGCGACAGGGGGCAAGTGACCCGCCGGGCCGAGCTTCATTTCGATAAGCAACGGGAGCGAGCTGTCTCTGTCCTCCACTTGGAAGCCGAAACGGCTCGTGCTAAGGATTTCGAACCTCAAGGCGCGCGTCAGATTGCCAGCGGGGGTTGCCTGAACGGCGGTCGGAGCCGGAAGGCGTATCGGCTGATCAAATCTTACGTTCCCGAAGCGGATGTCCAATCCGTTGCCGTATCGCACCATACCGGAGGAGCCGGCCAATTCGAAAATGATCGCCTTGGGATCAATTCCAGGGCGAAGCATGAATTTGAGAACCAATACGCCATCGCCGCCGATGGTGTACTGGGCATCTATTCCCGGATAAATTTCATCGATTTGCGCCGTAGAGAAACGGGGAATTCCGCTGATCCACTTCTGGGCGTCCGCGCCCGTGAATGAGTTGGCGACACCGGGCAGTGGGTCAAGAAAACGCACCGGTGAGTTGGGATTCCCGGCCACGAATGACATTCGCAGACCGCGGGGCGAGTATTCGATTGTCTGCGCTTTCACGGCAATACTGTCAATTCCGCGGCTCAGAAACAGGATGTCAGGGCGTGTTTGACCCCGATTGGGTTCCAATCCGGCTAATGGCAGGGCTGGAATGGTACTCGGGACCTTTACCAACTCGGCAGCAGATAGTGCTGCGGAGTACAGGACACAGAGAGTCAAACTCAATCGAAGACGAGTCATTAACTTCCTTTGGGCATTCGGCGTGCCAATGTCCGGCGCCGGCCATGCTCGAAACTCTCCCGAGAGCTTCGTGACCAGCCCAGGGCAGCCATTTTGAATCCTCCCTTAAGTTGGGAGCAGCTTGGAGATGTCGTTATAGAGGACAAAGGCGACGACCATCATCAGGAAAACGAACCCAAGTTTGAAGATGTTCTCCTTGAGTTGGAGGCTGAGGTCGCGGCGCATAATCATCTCGATTGCGAGCATCAGGATGGTCCCGCCATCGAGGATGGGGACGGGAAGCAGGTTGAAGACGGCCAGGTTCAGGGAGACGGCGGCCATCAGCCCGATGAATGTCGCGAACCCTTCGCGTGCGGCTTCGCTCGACAGACGGGCAATGCCGATGGGGCCTTCGAGCGACTTGGGCGACATGCGGCGCTCGACCATGCCGCGAAGGAGTTGCAGGATAACGCCGGCGCTACGCTGGTTCGCAATGATGGACTCGCGAATGGCTTCACCGGCCGGGAGGGGGACAAAGACGATCCGGGGCGTGAGCTGTACGCCGAGCAGATACCGCTTGTTCTTGGGGTCGAGCTCAGTGAGCTTCGGTTCGACGGTGACAGTGGTCAGCTTGTTGTCGCGGCTGTAGGTAAGCTGGACCGGTTTACCAGCGCCTTCCTTCAACAGGGCATGGAGTTTGGCGGTGGAGCGGAGGGGAACGCCGTCGAGGGAGACCAGGACATCGCCGCTTTTGACACCGGCCTTTTCGGCGCCCATGCCGGCCGAAAGCGCGCCGACCTGAATCTCGTGGCGGTCGTACCAGCCGGCCGCTCCGACGCCGCTCTGCTCATCGATATTGGGCGTGATGGAGGTAATGACCTGTTGTCCGCCGCGGGTAAGGATCAACGGCATTTCGCGGTTGGCGGCGCCGACGACGGCAAGCGTCACTTCCTCCCAACTGGGATTTTGAATCCCGTCAATCGCGGCGATGACATCGAGTTCCTGGACGCCAGCCTTGGCGGCCGGGGAGTCCTTCTCTATAAAGCCGACGGTAGGGGGGCCGTCGGAACCGACCACTTTGGGATAGCGGTTCATGTAGAGCCCGGCCAAAAGGCCGACTGCGAGCAGAATGTTCATCAGCGGCCCGGCGAAGGCGATAATCATGCGCTGCCAACGAGGTTTGGAGAGGAATCCGCGGGGGTCTTCGACGCCGTCTTCACCGGCCTGCTCGCCGACCATCTTGACGTAGCCGCCGAACGGGATTAGGGACACGCGGAAATCGGTTTCCCCGCGGCGGTAGCCGAACAGGCGGGGACCGAAGCCGAAGCTGAAGGCTTCGACGTGAACATCAAACCAGCGCGCGGCCCAGTAGTGGCCCAGTTCGTGGATGAGGATCATGATCCCGATGAGGACCAGCATCCACCAGATATTGTTAATAACTCCCATTCGTACTCGTTCCTGCCCTCCGCGCGTCAGCGGGCGGCGGGAACCCTTTCCTGAACCAAGTTCCGGGCCGTCTGGCGGCTCTGCTCATCGATTTCCAATACCTCTTCGACGCAGCCCGGCGTACGATTGGGTACTTTTTCCAGTGTCTCACTAACGACTTCAGCGATTCCGGAGAACGGTAACCGTTCCTCCAAAAACGCCTCTACTGCTATTTCATCGGCAGCATTCAGAATACATGTAGACGCTCCGCCAGATTCTTGTGCCTGGTAGGCCAGGCGGAGCAGGGGGAATTTCTCGAAGTCGGGGGGCTCGAACTCCCAAATGCGGGCGGTTTTCCAGTCCATGCGGGGAACGGGCGCGGGGTCGCGGGCCGGGTAGGTTAAGGCGTATTGAATCGGCATGCGCATGTCGGTGGCGCAGACCTGGGCGATGACGGAGCCGTCGTTGTACTCGACCATGGCATGGACGGAGGACTGGGGGTGAACGACGACTTCCACGTCGCGCGGGTGGAAATCAAAGAGCCAGCAGGCTTCGATGACTTCGAAGCCTTTGTTCATGAGCGTTGCGGAGTCGATGGTGATGCGGCGGCCCATCTTCCAGGTGGGATGATTGAGGGCTTCGCCTACCGTCACGAACGGGAGTCTCTCTTTAGGAGTCTTGCGGAATGGTCCGCCGCTGGCAGTGAGGATCAATTTGGCCACGTCTTCCCGGCGACCGGCACGGAGACACTGATGGGCGCCGTTGTGCTCGCTGTCTACAGGAATCATTTGGGTGTTGTGGCGTTTCACGGCGTCCATGACTAGATTGCCACCAGCGACGAGTGTCTCTTTATTTGCGAGGCCGACGGACTTGCCGTGGACGATGGCCTCGTAGGTGGCTTCGAGTCCGGGAACGCCGACAATGGCCGACATGACAAAATCGACTTCCGTGGCGATGGCGGCGGCGACGCGGGCTTTGGGGCCGTGATCGAGTTGGGGTTTTTGACCGGTTTCGTGAAGGCGGGCGGCGAGGCGATCCTGAATTCGGGAATCGGCGACGACGACCACGGCGGGTTCGAATTCGCGAATCTGGTCGAGGAGGAGATCGACGTTGGTGCCGGCGACGAGGGCATGGATACGGTAGGCCTGGCGGTTGTTGCGGACAACGTCGAGCGTGCTCGTGCCAATAGAGCCGGTGGAGCCTAGAACAGTCAGCGTCCTCATGCCTACAGTACCCAAATCATACCACTACAACAGGTTGCGAGCGATTCGATTGAGCCTTAGGGAGTGCGAGCGACTTTCCCTATGTTGTCTAAAATAGGGAACCCCGAAGGGCGCCAGGGAGGATGCTTCAGGGGTCTTTATGAGGTTAGTCTCGCTTTGGTGGGAGTTGCCTCCCTGGCTTGATTCCAATGTACAATATGATTTTTGGAATTACAATACTTTTTTATGTGAAAAATGAAAGACAGCGATTGTTTACGCGTCTTTCTGCTTCACTTCGACGCCGGTCATTCCTTCTAAAACCTTGATTGTAGAGCAGATATCCTCGTCGCCGTGGCCTGTGGCGATGGCTGCCTGGAACATTTGGTGGGTTAAAGAAGTTAAAGGAAGGGGCACGCCGAGGTCGCGGCCGGATTCGAGCATCAAGCCGATGTCCTTGTGCATCCACTTTACGGAAAAGTTGGTGGAGAAGTCGCGGCGGAAGACGTAGGGGGCTTTGAAGGCGATGAGGCCGCTTTTGGCGGCGGAGTTGTCGAGGATGTCGAGCATCAAGGTGGGATCGACACCGGCTTTGGTGGCAAGGACGAGGCCTTCGTTAAATGCCTGGAGGAGATTGGAGAGGATGAGGTTCTGGGTGAGCTTGGCGTGCATGCCGAGACCGGGGCCGCCGCAGTAATAGAGACGTTTGCCCATGGGTTCGAGGAGGGGCTTCACCTTTTCATAGACCTCTTTCGGGCCGCCGATCATAAAGGTAAGGTTGCCGCTTTCGGCGCCGGGTTTGGAACCGGTGCAGGGGGCATCGAGGAAATCGACACCTTTTTCGGCGCACCGGGCGGAGGCGGATTTGGAGTAAGCGCAGGCGACAGTGGAGGCATCGACGATGACGGTGCCGGGTTTGGCGGCCTCCATAATGCCATTGGCGCCAAAGATCACGTTTTCCGACATCGCGGTATCGCCGACGATGAGAACGATGACGTCGGAAGCCGCGGCGACGTCTTTCGGGGTGGCGCAGACGGTCGCCAGATCCGGGAACTTGGCGGCCAACTCTTCCGCTTTGGCGGATGTGAAGCTCCAAAGGGCCACGTTGTGGCCGGCGGAGAGCAAATTGCGGGCCATGGGGTAGCCCATGATGCCCAAACCTAAGAATCCTAATTTCGCCATGACTCCGTAAGTCTATAACGGAGGGCGGAAGAGCGACAAGCGAGTTTAGCGAGGCTGAGGCATTTTGGCGAGCAGTTTGAGAACGAGCAGGTCACTTGCCTGGTAGGTGGTGGTACCGATGTTGTTAATTTCGTCTTCGCTCTGGGCAATATGAGTGCGCACGAGGTCACGGAACCGGTCGATCGAAATTTCCAACGCCTGCGCGGCTTCCGATTCCGAGAAGTAGGATTTTGAAATGCGGGTTGGAATTGTGGTGGTCAGCATAGTTTGAATCCAATGCGGCTGCTACTTGCGATTGTACGGAGCGGGTGCTTTCGACCCAATTGGGGGGAATCCTTAATTATCTGAGTCAATGTACTGACAATTCGGGGGCGGCGCATGATACGGGAATGGCTGGCGTCTAAGGGAAAAAAGACCTTAGTCGGTAGGGCAGTACGGTAGTACCCGGTGCTGGTATGATCGACGAGATCATGAACCACAAATGGGTGTTGGCGGCGCGGCCGGTGGGGCTGCCGAAGGTTTCGGACTTTTCGTGGCGGGAGGAGGAAGTGCCGGTTCCCGGGGAGGGGCAGGTGCTGGTCCGGAGTATTTACCTGTCGCTGGACCCGACCATGCGGGGGTGGATGGCGCGGGACACCTATTTACCGGCGGTGCCGTTGGATTCGGTGATGCGGGGAGGGGCGATCGGGGTGGTGGAAGAGTCGAAGCATCCCGATTTTGCCGTGGGGGACCTGGTGCAGGGGATGCTGGGATGGCAAAAGTACTTCGTTGGCGACGCGCTGATGAAATTGCCTCCGCTGCCGGTGCCTTTGGGGGCGAGGTTCGGACTGTTGGGGCATATCGGGCTGACGGCGTATTTCGGGCTGCTGGATGTCGGGCAGCCGAAGGCGGGGGAAACGCTGGTGGTATCGGCCGCGGCGGGGGCGGTGGGTTCGCTGGTTGGGCAGATCGGGAAGATCAAGGGGTGCCGTGTGGTTGGGATTGCCGGCAGCGATGCGAAGTGCGAATGGCTCGTGAAGGACCTTGGGTTTGACGGGGCGATCAACTATCGGACGACCAATTTGCACAAGGGGTTGAAGGAGCAATGTCCGGACGGGGTGGACGTCTACTTTGAGAACGTCGGCGGGAAGACGCTGGAGACGGTGTTGGGGCACATGAATCTGTTTGGGCGGATAGCGGTTTGCGGAATGATAGCCGAGTACAACCAGACGGCGCCGGAGCCAGGGCCGGCGAACCTTTCGCTTTTGATTGTGCGGCGGCTGAAGATGCAGGGATTCCTGGTTACCGATTACATGAAGCGCGCGGCGGAGGCGGTGGCGGACATGGTGGCGTGGCATGCGGAGGGAAAGCTGCGGTACAGGCTGGATGTGACGCAGGGGTTGGAGAATGCTCCGGCTGCATTGTTGAAATTGTTTGATGGAACCAATGTTGGAAAAGTAGTTGTTCAGGTAAGTCCGGAGACTTGATAAGATCGGGCACATGGTGCCGTGTTTCTTGTTGCTGTTATTGGTAACGCTGCCGTTGGCGGCGCAGGAGGACGGCCCGGCGTTTTTTGAGAAAAGCGTGCGGCCGCTGTTGGCAGCGCAGTGCCTGGGCTGCCATTCGGCGACAAGCCAGCCGATTATGGGCGGGCTGCGGCTGGATGCAAGGGATCAGGCGTTGAAGGGTGGCGGGCGAGGGCCGGCAATTGTTCCAGGAAAGCCGGCGGAAAGCCTGTTATTGAAGGCAGTGATGCATACGGCGGGACCATTAAAGATGCCTCCCGGTCCGAAGATGAAAGACGCCGATTTGGCGGTGTTGACGGAGTGGATACAGATGGGCGCGCCGTGGGGTACGCCTGCCGCCGTCTCCTCCGCCGGGACTTCGAAAAAGTATTGGGCGTTTATTCCTCCCAAGACACCGGCGGTTCCGGAGGTGAAAAATGCAGCGTGGGTGAAGTCGCCGATCGATGCGTTTCTGTTATCGGCCCTTGAGGCGAAGGGACTGGCTCCGGCGAAGGCAGCGGATAAACGGACGCTGATCCGGCGGGCCACCTATGACTTGACCGGGTTGCCGCCGACTACCGCCGAAGTGCAGGAGTTTCTAGCGGATTCGTCACCGGATGCATTCGCGAAAGTAGTCGACCGCCTGCTGGCATCGCCGCGTTATGGAGAGCGGTGGGGCCGGCACTGGCTCGACGTGGCGCGGTATGCCGATTCGAATGGGTTGGACGAGAACCTGGTGTATAAGAACGCCTTCCGGTATCGCGACTACGTGATCGCGGCGTTCAATAAAGACAAGCCGTTCGACCAATTTTTGACGGAACAAATCGCTGGGGACTTGTTGCCCGCCGCGAATCTGGCGGAGTCGATCGAGCATTGGACGGCCACCGGGTTTTTGACGCTAGGCGCGAAGATGCTGGCCGAAGACGATCCTATGAAGATGGAGATGGATATCGTTGATGAACAGCTCGATACGACGGTGCGGGCGTTTATGGGGCTGACGATCGGGTGTGCGCGATGCCACGACCACAAGTTCGATCCGATTTCGCACGCCGATTATTATTCGATGGCGGGGATTTTCAAGAGCTCCAAGACAATGGAGAATTTCAAGGTTGTCGCCAAGTGGCATGAGTTTGTGCTGGCGCCGAAGGAAGACAGGGACCGGCTGGCGGCGCATGAAGACCGTGTGGAGGCCAAGAAGAAAGAGATTGCCAAGATTGTCAAGGCGGAGAACCTGACCTTGACGGAGGCGGCGAAGAAGCGCGTGGGGGCGTATCTATTGGCCGCGGCGCGAGTGAAGCGGGATGAGGAGATCCGGCTGGCGCCGGTGGAGCAGGCGCCGGGGGCGATTGAGCGGACGGCGTGGAGCTTCGATGCAGGCAATGTGCCGCGGATGCTGGTTAAGAAGAATGCCAATACTCCAAAGGGGTCCAAAGGGCCGTATTTTGCGGAGTATCGGGTGGAAGTCAGCGAGGCGGGGGATTATCAAGTCGATATCTACGACGAAGAGAGGGGCGCGGGAACGGCGGATTTCTGGGTGAACGGCGTCTGGGCGAAACGCGGAGCGGACCCGGTGCAGAACCGGGCGGCATCGCCGGAGGCCGGCGGATGGACGGTGATTGCCGTCGTTCCGTTGAAGAAAGGCGCAAACACCTTGCGGCTGGAACATGCTTCGCGGTTCCCGTACTTCGAGAAGCTATTGATTGCACGGAACACGGTGGAGCGGGTTCCTAAGACCGTGGTGCAGATTGCCGCTGAATTCAACGTCAATCCGGGGTTTCTGGAGCAGATGGTGGATTATCTGAAGCGCTCCGACGGAGCGGTGGCTTCGCCGTTATACGCTTGGGAAATTCTGGGGACCGACGCGTCATTGGCGGCGTGGGCATCGCCGGTGGCGAAGCTGTTCGCCGGATTTGCGGACACAAGCAAACCGGAGGCGCTGGCGGCGAAGTTCGAGGAGCTTTTCCTGGCGGCGCAGGGCGAGAACGTGGAAGACCCGGGATTAAAGGCATTGGCGGATCTGTTGAAAGAAAAGTTCGGGCCGTTCCGTGCTCCTGGCGATGCGCGGCGGTATTACGCGGCGGCGGTGAGAACGCAATTGACCGCACTGGATAGCGAGCTGAAGAGCCTGGAAGAGGCAACGCCGGAATTCCCCAAGGCGATGGGAGTTACCGAGGGTGGCAAGATCGATGACCTGGCGATCCATTTGCGGGGGAGCCATTGGACACTTGGGCAGAAAGTGCCGCGGCAGTTTTTGAAAGTCATCGCGGGAGAGAACCAGACGCCGATTCCGGCGGACCGGAGCGGGCGGTTGGAACTGGCGCAATGGATGACCGGGAAAGACCATCCGCTGACATCGCGCGTGATCGCGAACCGGCTATGGCGCTGGCACTTCGGGCGGGGGATCGTGCCGTCGGTGGATAACTTCGGACGGCTGGGGGAGGCGCCGGTGAATCAGCCGTTGCTGGACTGGCTGGCGGTGAAGTTCGTGGAGCAAGGGTGGTCCATGAAGGCGATGCACCGGACGTTGATGTTGACGAGCACTTACCAGATGTCGAGCGAGTACAACGCCAAGGCGACCGAAGTCGATCCAGAAAATACGCTGCTGTGGAGAATGAACCGGCGGCGGCTGGAGGCCGAGTCGATTCGCGACGCCATAATGTCGGTTTCGGGCGGGTTGAATTTACAGAATACGGGTGGGACCATCCTGAACTACAAAGACCGGCAGTATGTGGCGAATACGGCCAAGGGCGGGAATGTGGATTACGACCGCAATATCCGCGCTGTCTATGTTCCGGTGGTGAGGAGCTCGATGTATGAGCTGTTTTCGGCATTCGATTTGCCGGATGCGACGATGTCCAGTGGGGACCGGGATTCGACGGTAGTGGCGCCGCAAGCGTTGTTCATGATGAACGGCAGCGTGATGCTGAAGCATAGCCGCCTGATGGCGGATGGGCTGCTGGCGCGGAAGGATCTGGACGATGCGGGGCGCGTGCGGGAAGCCTACGAGCGGGCGCTTTCGCGGCCGGCGACCGGAGCGGAAGTTGACCAGGCGCTGACCTATGTGGCGCGGATGCAGGAAGCATGGAAGGGCAGCCGCGCGAGCGCTTGGCAGAGCTTCTGTAAGTCGCTGCTGGCGTCTAGTGAGTTTATTTACATCAATTGAGGCATTGAACATGAATCGGCATTGGAACTCCTATTTGAACCAGGCCCTGTCGCGGCGGGAATTGCTGCGCGTGTCGAGCGCGGGGTTTGGCAGCCTGGCGCTGGCGGGGATGTTGCAGGCCGCGAATAGTCCGTTGTCGGTGAAAGAACCTCACTTTCCCGCGAAGGCCAAGCGGGTGATTTTCCTGTTCATGCATGGCGGGCCGTCGCAGGTGGATACGTTCGACTACAAGCCGTTGTTGCGCCGGGATCATGGGAAGCCGCTGCCGTTTAAGCGGCCCAAGGTGGTGTCGAGCGAGACGTTCAACCTGCTGCAGTCGCCGTGGGCGTTTAAGCAGTATGGGCAGAGCGGCGCTTGGGTGAGCGATCTGTTTCCCGAGACGGCGAAGATGGTGGACGAGCTGTGCTTTATCAAGTCGATGTGGGGATCGAACTCGCGGCATGGGGGCGCGCTGTTGGAGTTGCACACGGGCAGCGACACGTTTGTGCGGCCGAGCATGGGTTCTTGGATCACTTACGGGCTGGGCAGCGAGAACTCGAACATGCCCGGCTTCATTACGATCTGCCCGACGCAGAGCCACGGCGGAGCGAACAATTTCGGGTCGGCGTTTCTGCCTGCGCCTTATGCGGGAACGTCGATCGGATCGGTGGGGATTGCGGCGCGAGATGCGAAGATTCCGTTTATTACGAACAAGGAGACGCCGCGGCCTATTCAGCGGATGGAGATCGATTACAGCCAGGAGTTGAACCGGAAACAGTTGGAGTTGACGGGACCGGACCGGGCGCTGGAAGGGCGGATTGAGTCGTTTGAGCTGGCGTTCCGGATGCAGGCGGAGGCGCCGGAGCTGCAGGACTTGAGCGGAGAGACGGAAGCGACGAAGAAGCTATATGGCCTGGATAGTCCGATTACGGAAGACTTCGGGCGGCAGTGTTTGATGGCGCGGCGGTTCTCCGAAAAAGGTGTGCGGTTTGTTCAGGTGAGCCATACGTACAAGTGGGACCAGCATGAGCGATTGAAGCGGGATCATGAGCAGAATGCTCGCGAGGTGGATAAGCCGATCGCGGGGTTGCTGCGGGATTTGAAGTCGCGCGGGTTGCTGGAGGATACGCTGGTGCTGTGGGGCGGGGAGTTCGGGCGGACGCCGACGGCGCAGGGTTCCGATGGCCGGGATCATAATCCGGAAGCGTTTACGATGTGGATGGCGGGGGGCGGCGTGAAGCCTGGATTGTCCTATGGCGCGACGGATGATTATGGGTATTACTCGATGGTGGATAAGGTCCATTTCCACGATCTGCACGCGACGATTCTTCATTTGCTGGGCATGGATCATTTGAAGCTGACCTACAAGCATGCGGGGCGGAACTTCCGGCTGACGGATGTACATGGGGAAGTGGTCAAGGGGATTCTGGCGTAGTTCATGGAAGACTTGCGGCGGCCCCGGGATCACGATGGGTGGTTGCTGCGGCTGGCCGTGGACGCGAATCGGATCGATGCGGTTCACGCGTTGCTGGAAGCCGGGTTTGATCCAGATGCGCGGGTACGGGTGGAGGATGAATGCGATACGTGGGGGATGCCGCTGTATGCGTGCGTGCGGGGGCATCATCATGAGATCGCGGAACTGCTGCTGAAGCATGGTGCGGATCCGAACGGGCAGGTGTATGCGAGCGGGACGCCGTTGTCAGAGGCTTACGGGCAACGGGATGAGAAGATGATCGCGCTGCTGGTGCAGTATGGCGGGAAGCCGAATGCTTCGATGGCGGGGCTATACCGGCGGATGGATCTGGCGCTGGAGCTGTTGGAGCGGCATGGGGATGAAGTTCTGCCGGACGATGGATTCAGTTCAGGAACAGTAGCGGAGCAGTTGCTGGGCGCGGCAGCCAAGGGCGGCGATCCGGCGATTTTGAGGTTGGCGATAGGCCGGGTTTCGATTCCCGATGGCGATAAGCGGTGGAATGGATTGTTGCGGGGGCCGCTGCAGTTTTGGAATCACTGGTATGGGCCGTGGTGCCATTTGGAGTGGGACCGGGGCGGCTATTTGGAGTGTTTTCGGATGATTCTGGAGAAGAGCGGTCCGCCGAATCATCAGTTCCACGAGGGGAAAACCGTGCTGCACGAGATTGTGAAGATGGGTGACCATGTGCGGCCGGACGAGCGCGTGGCGTTTGCGGAGACAGCCATCGCTGCTGGCGCGCGCCTGGACTTGCGGGACGAATTATTCAACGCTACGCCAGGGGAACTGGCGCGACAGATGGGCCGCACGGAGCTGGCAGCCGTCTTAGACGTTACATGACTCCACGGCTTCGAGAAGCGCCTCCTTCCACGGCTTCACTTTTGGCGAGTATTCGTGGCAAATATAGCCCTTGTAGCCGAGGTCGGCGATTGCTTTGGCGATGCCTTTGTAGTTGAGCTCCTGCTCGATGCTGATCTCATTGCGGCCGGGATTGCCGGCGGTGTGGAAGTGTGCGAGCCACTGGAAGTTATCGCGAATCGTGCGGATGACGTCGCCTTCCATGATTTGCATGTGATAGATGTCGTAGAGGAGCTTGACCCGGGGCGAGGCGACGCGCTTGCAGACTTCGACGCCCCAGGCGGTGCGGTCGCACTGGTAGTCGGGGTGGTTCACCTTGCTGTTGAGGAGCTCCATGCACATCGTGACGCCTTTGTCTTCGGCGTGCTTCTTTAACTCATTGAGGCATGCGACGGTATTGTCCATGCCCTCGGCATCGCTTTTGCCGCGGCGGTTGCCGGAGAGGATGATGAGGTTCGGGGCGCCGGCGGCGGCGGACTGGTCGATGAGCTCGTGGGTGCGGGCAATGATCTCTTTGTGGAGCGATTTATCGTTGACGCCGTCGGCGAGCTTGCTGGAGCCGGGCACCATGCTGGGGAAGATGCCGTACTTCTTCATGATGGGAAAGCGCTCGGGCCCTTGGAGGTCGTAGGCGAGCAAGCCCATTTCGGCGAGGATGCGGCATTGCGCTTCGAAGTCGAGGTTGGAGCCTCGGAATACACCGCCGCAGACGCCTTGCTTCAGCCGTCCGTGTGAGGGCGCCGCCGCGGCCATACTGGCGACGGCCGATGTTCCGAGGAATGCTCTGCGTTGCATGGGCACGATAATATCAAGTACGGAATGGGATTTGCGGTGTGGATGTCAGAGGATGAGGCGTGGGCGCAGGGTACGCACGAGTACCGGCCGATGGGATGCGCGGTTATTGCCAAGAATGGGCAGTTCCGGGCGCCGGATTTTAACCGGTACCGGCGGAGTCCGGGGCGGAGTGCGCCGACATTCGTGGGGTTGTTTGGATCGTTGGAAGAGGTGAACGTTTTTCTGCGGAAGGCGCGGCCGCGGGAAGCCGATGTGCGGACTCGTTCGCTGATTTAGTTCGACTTCCCCCTGCGCGGAATTCGTGGTACACATTGAGTGAACAGCGTTCCTGGCACCGTCTTCCATTCCGCCTGCGCTGTTTTTCTTGTCCTCGTCTCCCTTCACGAAATTTTCGGCTTTGCATACCGATTTCGACTCCACCCTGCCATCGGTGGCAGGACTGTACTTTTCTCGAATCAAAAATTAGGAGCTTACCCAAATGGACGGGGAACGCAAATACCGGCAGCACGGCTACCAGAACGGTAGCGCGGCCCACGGCGACGCGGGGCGGGAACGCATTGCGCCTCCGCGGCACCCGCTCGACATTACCGCGCCGCGCACGCCGCGAATGGTTCAGAACGTTACGGCAAGCCGTTGCCATAACTGTGACGCGGCGTTGCCCGCGGCGTTCGATTTTTCTCAGCCTTGCCCGAAGTGCGGGGCGGAGCTGCATTGCTGCCGGCAGTGCACCTTCTTCGAATCGTCGGCGCATTTTCAATGCACAAAGCCGATTCCAGAGCGCATTGCGGCAAAGGATCTACGCAATGAATGCGCGGAGTTCAGCCCTCGCGTGACGGTGGCGCGTGACTCGACGAGACCGCCGGAAGCGCCGAAGCCGGTGATCGCGGCCGAGCCGCCGGCGCCGCACGTTTCGCGGACGGTTCACAATGCGCGTGAAGCATTTGAGAACCTATTTAAGAAATAAGTGCGAATCGCTCAATTAATCTCTCAACACCGTTTCGATGTGACGGAGGCCGCGCCGGCAGCGCCGGGGCCCGGTGAAGTTCAGGTCCGAGTCCACTACTGCGGTATCTGCGGGTCGGACCTTCACAATTTTTCAGAGGGCTCGGTGGGCGATACGCCCAGCGTGTATCCGATGGTTCTGGGGCATGAGCCGACGGGCGTAGTGATGCAGACGGGGGCCGGCGTTAGCGGATGGCAGCCCGGCGACCGCGCGTTTCTAGAACCGGCCATCTTCTGCTACCACTGCCCGATGTGCCGCAGCGGCCGGCATAATCTGTGCGACAACATCCGGTTTCTGAGCGCCGGGGCGGAGCCGGGGTACTTTCGCGACATCGTTTGCATTCCGGAGCAGTGCCTGGTACCGATTCCGGAGGGTGTGGGAATGGCGGAAGGCACGCTATTCGAACCGCTGGCCGTGGCGCTGCATTCGCTGCAGTTCGCCGATATGACGCCGGGGACTTCGGCGGCGGTATTCGGTTGCGGGCCTATTGGGGCGATGACGATCGCAATGTTGAAGATGCAGGGGATGCGGCGGGTTTACGCCGTCGATCCGGTGGGGCACAGGCGGGAATTGGCGTTACGGATGGGCGCCGATGTGGTGATCGATCCTTCGGAGTGCGACCCGTCGAAGGAGATTCTGGCGGCGACGGGAAAGCGGGGCGTGGAGACGGTGCTGGATTGCGTGACTCGGGACGGGTCGCTGGACCATGCGTGCATCGCGGTGGCCAAAGGCGGGCGCGTGGTGGCGACGGGAATTCCGAGCGAGGCGCGGCCAATTATCCACTTCCACGAACTGCGGCGGAAAGAGGCGCCGCTGTTTAACGTGCGGCGGAGCAATCACGAGACGCATTTGGCAATCGAGCTATTGGCGGAGCGGCCCGCGTTCCTGGGGCCTGTGGTGACGCATCGGACGCCCATGGACCGGATCGAACAGGCATTTTCGGATTTGGAGAGCTATAAGGACGGCGTGGGTAAGTCGGTCGTTCAATTGGTGTAATTGGGCGGGAACATTTCTTCTCGCGCCGGGGTCTTAAACGGCGAGGAGAGAACATGTTTGAGCAATCGGTTCTGGACGACTCGCGCCGCGGGCGGAGTAAGTGGTCGTGGATAGGGCTTGTGGCGCAATTGGGGCTTGTAAGTACGATGTTACTCGTGCCGATGATCAGCCCCGAGATACTTAGCGTTGTGATCCCGAAGACGGTGCTTCATGTGCCGCTGAAGCCGGTGGCGCCGGTGGAGGTGGAGGTGCAGAAGCGGTCCGGACCGACGCGTTCGCAGAATACGATGGCCGTGGCGCCGCGGGCTTACCCGCCGTTTGCGGCGCCTTCGGTGATTCAACCGTTGGGTCCGAGTATTTACCACGATGCCTTTGATCCGCCGGCGTTCACGCTGGGATCCGGGAGCGTTAAGGCTTATGGCGATTCATTCGGGCCGGTGGGCAATTCACTGCCGACCGCGCCGCCGCCGGCAAAGCCGGAGCCCAAGCGGGAGCCCGCCAAGCCGATTCGTGTCGGCGGGCAGGTGCAGATGGCGAATATTCTGAACCGCGTGAATCCGCCGTATCCGGAGTTGGCGAAACGTGCCCGGATTTCGGGGTCCGTAAAGTTGGAAGGAATTATTGCCAAGGATGGGACTGTGCAGCAGTTGAAGGTAATCAGCGGGCATCCGCTGCTGGTTCCCGCGGCGCTGGAAGCGGTACGGCAATGGCGATACCGGCCGACGCTTCTAAATGGGGAGCCGGTGGAAGTGATCACGCCAATCGACGTGAACTTTATCCTTGGCAATTAGGCTAGAGCGCGGGGGTCAGTTCCACGGCGAAGAGTCCCTGTTGCGGGCCGGTGCGTTCGCCGGGTTCGAAATCGCCGCGGAGCCGCCACGCGCCGCCGGTTTCGGAGATCATGGCTTTCCCGTCGCGCTTGGGGACGTTGTATTCTGTGCCGTGGCAGATGCCGACGCTGGGCTCTTCCCCTTTCTCCAATTCTGCACAGCTTTCGAATAGGACGAAGAATTGAAAGTCCTTCTCGCTGCCGCCTTTGAAGGCGCCGCGCTCCCATTGGAGGTCAAGACGGACCTTTTCGCCGGCGTGGGCGTCGACGAATTCGGCAAAATCGTTGTCGAGTCCAGCTTTGGTGAACTTCGAGCGGAATTCGGGCACGGGCTTTCCGCCGCAGGCGACGATTAGAAGCAAACAAGCTGTGAGGACAGCGCTTAGCCGTGTTGTTGACACTTGTCTCGAAGGCATTTACTGCAACGATAGTAACCCCACCAAACCCCTATGCGCCAATGATAGAATCAGGGCGCGGACGCTCCCCACGCCGTTTCGCCCCGAAATACTGTCATGCCTACCTCGCGCCTCGTAATTATCGCGCCCGCCCTCTGCCTGTCCGTTGCAATGGCCGCCGCCCAAGCACCCGCCGTGCCGGTGATGCAGAAATACTGCTTCCAGTGTCATGGAAAGGCGGCGATGGGGGGACTAAGTCTGGAGAAGCTCACCGCCCAGGCCACGTTGGGGGAGAGTTTTCAACATTGGGAGAAAGTGGCGGCTGCGCTGGAAACGAAGCGGATGCCGCCGGCGCCGATGCCGCAGCCGAGCGATGCGGAGCGCGGGCAAGTCGTTAGCTGGATTCGAACGAGCCTGAAGGACTACGCCACGAAGAATGCGGGCGATCCGGGACGGGTGACGGTACGCCGACTGACCAGCGGTGAGTATGCGTATGCGATCAAGGACCTAACCGGTTTGGACTTCAAGTTTGACCGTGACTTCGTTCCGGATTCGGTGGGCGGCGAAGGATTCACCAATTTCGGCGATGTCCAGTTCATGGGCGACGCTAATCTGGAGCGGTATTTGTCCACCGCGAAGTTCATTGCCAACCATGCGGTGATCGGGTCCGGTCCACTGCAGTTTTATGCCGATCCGGGGAAGACCGGCTTTGAGCTTTCGGCGTTGAACCGAATTACGAAGATCTATACTACGCACGGCTATCGCGCAACGGGTGCGGAAGGGGCGCTGCCCTACAACCTGGAGAAGTATACGAAGGCGTTCTATACCGCGTGGCGATTCCATCATCGAAAGGCGTTGGGAGAGCCTGCAACGGCGACCCTGGAATCCATCGGCGCGAAGGAAGGGGTGTCGCCGCGGTTTGCAAACCACATCTGGAAAGTGCTGCACGAGCCCAATCCCACCTATCCGACCGGCGAGATTTTGGCGAAGTGGAACGCGCTGCCGGGGCCGGGCACGGATGACGCCAAAGTGCGTGCGGCGTGTGAAGAGATTCAGAAGGCGGTGATTAATTGGCCGCGGATCTTGTTTGCGGCGGGCGCACTGGCTGCCGGTGGCGCCGGCGATGAGCGAAATCTGGTGGTAAGCGCGGAGACTGTGACCGGCAATACGACGCATTCCTTCCGGTATCCGTATTTCTCCCGCCGCACGATAAAAGAGGCCACCGTCTATCTGACGACGATTTCGCTGAATCCGGCATCGAAGGACACTCCCGTCGTAATTATGCAGAACGCGAAGGTACGCTTCCGGAAAGCGGATCGGAGCGCCGGGGATGAGATGGCGTTGTTCGACGCCATCGATGAGGAATCGCGGAAGCAGTTGACGCGGACCGAGGATGGGAAGGGATTTACACTGCCCGGCAATGCAGTGGTTCCGCTGAAAGTAGTGTTCCCTCCGGGCGTGGCGGGGATCAGTTTCCAGATGGATGCGCAGCTATTGACTCAAGGAGCCGGGGACGCGGTGATTCGGTGTACGTTGTCCGACCAGGCAGATGTTTCCAAGGGGCGGCCCGCGTGGGCGCTGCTGGCCGATCCGAAGTCGCCGGGGTTTGTGCAGTGGCGGGAAAACGTGCTGCACTTCGCTTCCGTCCTGCCGCAGAATTCGCAGTCCGAGGCGAATCCAGCCGACCGCGATCCCATTCCGAACGACTTCGATAATACTTATGGATTGCCGCAGCGGAATGCGTTCCATACGCAATTGAAGTATTACCGGAACGACGGGTTCCTGATGGAAAACATCCTCGACGACAAGACGCGGGTTGAGCTGAATCAGGCCTGGACGGATTTGCTGGGTTCGTTCGAATATCACGAGTTGTACGTGCGGTTCCTGGAAGAGAATAAGAAGCCGCTTTCGCGGATTCAGGCGCTGCAGGCGGAGAATGCCGCTGTCGACAAGGCGATGCTGGCGGCGCAACCGGGCCATTTGGACGATGTCATGCGGTTCGCGCAGCAGGCGTGGCGGCGGCCGTTGACGCTGCCGGAGAAGGACCGGCTGCGTAAGTTGTATACACAGTCGCGCGAAGTGGCGAAGCTATCCCATGTGGAAGCGATTCGCGCGGTAATTGCGCGCGTGCTGGTTTCGCCGGCGTTTCTGTATCGATTCGAACAGCCCGCACCGGTGAGCCGGCGGGCGCCGTTAACGAGTTGGGAATTGGCCAACCGGTTGAGCTTTTTCCTCTGGTCGTCGGTGCCGGATGCGGAATTGCGGCGGGCGGCGGAGAAGAATGAGTTGATCGACCCGGTGCAGCTTACCAAACAGACCAAGCGGATGCTGGGCGATCCGAAAGCTTCGCGGCTGGCGACCGAGTTCTTCGGACAGTGGCTGGGTGTTTACCGGTTTGACCAATTCAACGGCGCCGATACAAGCCGTTTCCCCGAATTTACGGAAGATCTGAAGAACGCCATGGCAGAAGAGGCTACGTCGTTCTTCGACTATATTGTGCGAAACGACCGGCCGGTACGAGAAATTCTGCAGGCCGATTACACGTTCGTCAATCCGTTGCTGGCTAAGCACTATGGAATGAAGCAGGAGTTAAAGGGCGGGACGCAAAAGGTGGACGGTGCGAGTGCTTATCAGCGCGGCGGACTGTTGCGGATGGGCGCCATGTTGACGTCGACGTCGGCGCCGCTGCGGACCAGCCCGGTGAAGCGCGGCGATTGGGTTCTCCGCCGGATTCTGGGGACGCCTACGCCGCCGCCGCCGCCAAACGTCGGCGTGATTCCGGCCGACGAGAAGGGCGGGGACGGGTTGACCATTAAAGCACGCCTGGTGGCGCATCAGAAGAACGCAGCCTGCGCGGCGTGCCATTCGCGCATTGACCCGTTGGGGTTTGCGTTTGAGCGCTATGACGCCGTGGGCAAGCTGCGGCAGACCTATGCCGATGGAAAGCCGGTGGAGGACTCGGCCACAACCGCGGACCAGAAGGAGATTGCTGGCGTGGACGGCCTGATTCAGTATTTGAAAGCGCAAGAGCCTCAGGTGCTTCGAAATATGTCGCACAAACTGATCGGATATGCGCTGGGACGAACGGTGATTGCGTCCGACCAGTCGCTGGTCGATAAACTGGTGCAAGCCGGCGGACAGGCGACGTTTTCTCAACTGGCCGCTGAAATTGTGACGAGCCCGCAGTTCCGCTTTCGTCGTGGGGAACAACCGACCGAATTAGCCAAGGACATTAAGCCATGAAGACTAATCCCTCCCGCCGCCATTTTCTGAGGGGCACCGGTGTTGCGCTAGCGCTGCCCTGGATGGAATCGATTGCCCCCGCCGCGACGGCGAGCAATAAGGCGCCGGTGCGTTTCGCGTGCGTGTACTTCTCCAACGGCGTGGAGCCCATTCACTGGTGGGCGAAGGGGCAAGGCGCGCAGATGGAGCTGGGCCCGGCCGCGTTACCGCTGAAGCCGTACCGTGAGGACTTCAACTTCCTGCGCGGGCTCTTCAATCATCAGGCATTCATATCGACGAGTCCGCATCTGGGCCGTATGCCGAACATGCTTTCGGCGGCGAAGGTGAGTCTGGACCCGGCCGATATCCGTGTGGGCACGACGTTTGACCAGGTGCTGTCGCGGGAAATCGGCGGGCAGACGGCGATTCCTTCGCTGGCGCTCGGCATTGAGCCGAACGAACTGCGCCTGGAAGACGGATTGTCGATGATCTACGGGAGCTGCATTTCGTGGGCATCGCCGACGAAGCCGGCGACGAAGGAGATCTATCCCGCGCGTACGTTCGATCAATTGGTGGGGGATGGGTCCGGACGGCTGCTCGATAAGACGATTCTCGATTCGGTGTTGGAAGATTCGCATTCCCTGCAGCCAAAGATCAGCCGCGGGGACAAGGTGAAGCTGGACGAGTATCTGGAATCGATTCGCGATATTGAGAAGCGGATTGAACGCGCGGGCAAGGAAGAGCGGCTGGAAGGTTGGAAGCCGACGCTTTCGAAACCGAACATGCCGCGCCCGGCGGATAAGCTGCCGCAAGATGTACCGGCGCACATGAAATTAATGTTGGACCTGGTGGTGCTGGCGTTCCAAATGGACAAGACGCGCATCATCACGCTGATGCTCAATAATGACTTGTCGCAGATGAACTTCCGCTTCCTGGAAGGCGTACGCGGGGCGCTGCATCTGGATCTGACGCACAACGGTAAGGGTGCCGCGGCAGAGGCGATGTATCTAAAGACGAATCAGTTCCATGTGGAGCAGATCGCTTATCTGATCGAGCGGCTGAAGGGAATCGACGAGGGCGGCCAATCGCTGCTCGACAACTCGATGATTCTGGGCGGTTCGAACCTGTTCGACGGCGACACGCATGGCGCCGATCAAATGCCGCTGATACTGGCCGGCAAGGCGGGCGGAACGTTGAAGACTGGCCGCAACCTGGATTATCTGGAGCGCGGCAATGAGAATCGCCGCGCCGCCAGTTTGTATTTATCGATCATGGACCGGATGGGGCTCAAGCTCGACCGGTTCGGCGATGCCGATCAGCGGCTCGCCGACCTGTAAACGCTACCAGTCGACGACGGAGCCGTCATCCGAATCGTACGCAGTACGATACGGGCGAGGCTCGCCCACCTGGGCCATCAGCTTGTTTTCATCGATAGTGATGCCCAGGCCAGGTTCGGTGAGCAGCGGGCGATGGCCGCCGGTGACGGGCGGGAGAGGTTTGGCGAGCAGATCCGTGTACTCGTTGTCGCCGCGTTCCTGAATGAGGAAGTTGGGAATGGAGGCGGCGAGTTGGAGGCTGGCGGCCAGTGAGCACGGGCCCTGCGGATTGTGAGGCGCGAGGGGCGTGTAGTAGGCCTCGGCCATACCAGCGATGATCTTGAGTTCGGTGATGCCGCCGGCGTAGCAGATGTCCGGCTGCAGAATCGTGGCGGCGCGCTTTTCGAGAATTTCGCGGAAGCCCCATTTGGTAAAGATACGCTCGCCGGTGGCGATGGGGACGTGGGTCTTCTTAGCCATCTCCGCCATGACGTCGACATTCAGAGCTTGGGCGATCTCTTCGTAGAACCACGGGCTGTAGGGCTCCAATGCGTGGATCAGCGACATCGCCGTCGGCGGTTGAATGGCGCCGTGGAATTCGACCCCGATATCGACGCCCGTGCCGACCTTTTCACGCAGCGCCTTGAAGCGTTCCACTACTTCGCCGACGAACTTGGCGCCTTCGTTGTATTTGAAAGGTGAGCGCTTAGTGCCGCGAAGTTGAACCTTCATCGCGTCTACGCCGGTCTTCTCACTCAACTGCCCGTAGACGCGGACACGGTTGCGCGTTTCGCCCCCGAGTAGCTTATAAACGGGAACGCCGTAGACTTTGCCCTTGATGTCCCACAGCGCCTGGTCTATGCCGCTCGAAATCGCGGTCTTAACCGGGCCTCCGCGATAGAATGCCCCGCGGTGAATGGCCTGCCAGTGGTGGGTGACGCGGCACGGATCTTGTCCGATCAGATAGTGCCCGACTTCCAGCGCGCCGGCCGCGCAGGCCTTCGCGTCGTCCTTCAGCATCTCGCCCCAGCCTGTGATGCCGGCATCGGTGGAGATTTTCACGAACACCCAGGAGTTCTTCAATACGAAGGACTCGATCTTGGTGACTTTGATGGTGTCCTTTGGCCCGACGGCGGCCGCGTCTGTACGAGGCGCGGTGAATACGGAATCCATTCCAAGCACGGCGGCCGAGCCGAACATGCCGCGGAATAGGGAGCGGCGGTCGATTTTCTTGTCTGTCATGTAAATCTCCTAAACTCTAAAACTGCAATCGCATCTGGACCTGGTAGAAACGGTTCAGCGAAGAAGTCTGGCTGGTGACGCGGCCAAAGTTCGTCGAAGTCGGGTTCATTTCGGGTGAACTCATTTGCGAGCGATTCTGCAAGTTAATCACATCGGCGCGGAACTGCATACGGAGGCGCTCGTAAATCGGAATTTCGCGCAGCAGGTTGGCGTTCCACTGGTTGAGGCCATCGGCGCGGAGGCCGTTGAACCAACGCGGGAATACGCGCGTATGGAAAGCGGCGGGGTTGTTGTTGCCGTTCTTCTCAAAGGGCAATCCGGTGTTGAACCATTGGTTCAGTGTCTTCGGCGTGGAGGTGGCGTCGGCGACGAACGTGTCCATGTTGCCGTAGTAGAAGTTGTTGCCCCATGCCAGCAGCGGACCGTTCTGGAATTCATAAGTCACTGCGGATTGCCAGCCGCCGAGGACATGGTTCCAGAAGCCGGTCTGCAGGAAGGCGCGGCCCTTGCCGAAGGGGAGTTCGAAGATCGCGGTGCCGGTGATCCGGTGGGGGCGGGCGGAATCGCTGTCCCACCAAATGGTAGGCGTGGTGTTGAATTCGTTTTCCAGCGTTGTCTTGTTCTTCTGGAACATCCGGGTGTAGGAGGCGTTCACATTGAAGCCTTTGGACATACGGCGCTGGAAGTTGAATTCAAGGGCGTGCGTCTTGGCCTTGCCGACTGGCACGGAGTTGTTATTCAGGCCGTTCATCTGTGATAACGGGCGCAGCAACCGGTTCTTGGCCACGGTGGTTGACTGGAAGGCGCCGAGCGTGGAGAGGTGCTGGTAGAGCAACGGATCGGAAGTTTGCAACGAGGCGAAGTTGCCGATGAAATAGGGATTCGCGACTTGGCGATTCAGCTCATTAGCGATCGCATTGTTGCGTACATTGCCGGTGGCGAAGTACGACTGCGGCAGTGCGTCTTCACGAACGGTAAGAAAGATGCCATCGGCCCACTGTCCCCAATAGGACGCCTCCACCATCATATTGCCGGAGAGTTCGCGCTGAATGCCCGCGCGCCAGCGCTGGACGCGCGGATGGGTGCGGTTGAAATCGGTGTAGTTAAAGCCTTGCCCAACGCGGGCCATCTCCTCCAGGTTGTTGCGGACTGGAACGTCGAAACGAGTGCCGTCAGAACGAACGGGGAAGGGATCCTTCACCGGAGAGATGCCGTTGGCTGGATCGCCGGCGCGCCAGGTTTGGCCGAAATCGTTGGTGAGGACGGTGTTGGTGGTTCGCGAATAACCGTATTGATCCGGACCCTGGTTCATCACGTTGAGCGTGTCGTAATAGATGCCGTAGCCGCCGCGGAACACCGTTTTGGAGTTCGCCTGCCAGGAGAGAGCTACGCGCGGGAGATACATAAGTTGGTTGCGCCACAACTTGCGGTCGGCGCCATTCAGACCGGCGTAAAGGTTGCCGCCCTGGACTATGAACTGGCTGGCCGGCACTTCGGGCAGCGGGTTGCGAGCGTAGGCTGCTTGCGCGGCGGCGGCGATGGGCAGGGCCAATTTCGGATCGAAAGTGGTGAGGGCGCGGTCGTAGCGCTCCGTGGGGCCGCGCTCATATTCCATGCGCAGTCCGAGAGTCAATGTGACGCTTCGGGAAACGCGCCACGTATCTTGGCCGTACCACCCATAGTATGGATTCATCATGGCGAAGGTGTCATTTGTATCGACGGACATGCCGCTCGGTATGCCAAGGGCGAAAGCGGCCCAGACCAAGCCGAGGGTGCCGGCGGCGTTGAAGCCATCTTCGTCCTTGCGGACGTACTGGTTGTTGAAAGTGAAATTGCCGGAGGTGTAGCCGCCGTTCTGAATGTTGGTGCGGTAATGCTGGCGGAAGTCGATACCGGCGCGGAGGGAATGGGAGCCGCGCACATGGGAAATGTTGTATTTGATCGCCTGCTGGCGGCCGATCGGACCGGGATCGACCGGAGTGCTCATCCAGCTCTGGCTGCCGTCACCCCAGTAAGGCATGCCCACCCAGTTCACACGGGGCAGGACACAACCCGAAGCGCATTTTTGGTCCATGTAGGCGGGCAGGCCTACATCGGTGGGTTTATATTTCCTGGTTCCAAGACGCTGGTTCTGGATGAGGAATTGGGTGATGTCAGCGCTAACGTTCATGACGGTAGCGGCATTCATGGTGTAGGTCCAATCGGCTGCCGCCGTCTTTGCGGGCCGTTTCTCGTTCCAGGCCATCAGGCCGGGTTCGGTCTCGTATGTGTAGTCCTGCGCGTCTTCGACAAAACTGCTCTTCAGCCAGCGGAAGAAGAAGCGATGTTTATCGCTTGCCTGATAATCGATACGGTTGTTCCAGGAGCTGTAGGTGACGTTGTTGGGCATGCCGGTCGCCAGGTAGTTGTTCAGCGGCTCCAACGTGGGATCGGTGGGATTGTTGTTGGGCAGCGGCATGCGCTTCGTGTAGAAGTCGTACATCGGGTTGATGAATCGGTTCCTGGGAAGGACGTTTCCGGCGAAGGGTGTACGGACAACGTGGCCGGGGCGGGCGGGGTCCGGGACGGTAGTCAGAGGATCATAGACGACGTAGCGGGAGGGATTAACCGGGACCCGCAGCAGGCCGGAAAAATCGCCGTTGCGTTGTTCGACGGTGGGAACCGTGTAGTTGATTTCGCTGGGGCGAGCGGCCTGGCCATTCTTCAGGCCGGAGTAACCGAGGAAGAAGAACAGCTTGTTGCGGCCGTCGATTACCTTGGGAATGACAATGGGCCCGCTGACCGTTCCGTGATAGTTGTTCGTGTGGCCGGCGGGGAGCATGGGGCTATCGGCAAGCGCGTTGGCTTCGGCGGTCTTACCGGCGGCGTTGAGGGCGGCGATGTTGGCGTAGCGGCTCTGTTTCACGAAGAAAGAGGCGGCATTCCATCGCTGATTGAAATACTGGTAGGTGGCCGAACCGTGCAACTGATTGGCGCCCGATTTGGTCGACATGGAAACGTTCAAGCCGGTGGAATGGCCGAACGCGGCATCGAAGTTTGAGGTTTCGATTCTGAATTCGTCGACGATGTCCGGGCTGGGCATGATGGATACGCGCCGGTCGGTACCGTTGGTTGATGCGCCGTCCATCGACCATTCATTGCCGCCGACGCCGCCCGGCATGGTGTAGGCGGAGCCGCCGCCGACCTGGCCCTGCAACAGCGATTGCGTGGTTCCGGGTACTTGCACGCCGGGCGCCAGGCGGGCCAGCATGGATACGTTGTTGCCGAGGACAGGGAGGTCCATAATCTCGCGGTGAGAGATCTGGCGGCCCGTGGTAACGGCATTGGTATCAAGCATGGGAGCTTCGGAGGTGATGGTCACCGATTCGGTGGTACCCCCGACTTCCAAGCTGAAGTCGATTTGCAGGCGATCGCCGATGGCGAGGACGATGCCCGATCGCACGGATTTCTTGAAGCCCGATTGTTCGACGGTTATGCGGTAGTCGCCCACCAGCAGAAGCAGCGCTTCATAGTAGCCGCTGGAATTGGTTACCAGCTTGGTAGTGGTTCCCAGGCCCGTGTTGACTATAGTGACGGCAGCCCCGGGAACGACGGCGTTTTGTGAGTCGGTTACTGTGCCGACGAAGCTGCCGCGCGACTCCTGGGCGGCAGCGATGGAGGTAAGCAGGAAAAACCCAATGCTAATCGATAGTAATCGCACTTGGACCCCTTTTCTACCGGAACGGTGGCCTCTGTTATATACCACCGGCGGCGTCCCCCGCAAGGTGCTGGTAATCAACCGTATAGATTGTTAAGTCCTCGCCGCAGGGCATAGAATATGGCTACCAATGACTTCCGAGGCCCTACGCGGCGCATATCCGCCAACCATTGAACGCGCGAAGCTGAAAGTGCTGCGGCGGCTGGACGGGCACTGCCGGCGCTTCATCGAGAAAAGCCCATTTCTTTGCCTCGGTACGCAGGGTTCGTCCGGCGCCGACGTTACGCCCCGCGGAGACCAGCCGGGCTTTGTCCACATTCTGGACGACGCTACCATCGCGATTCCGGATTGGCCGGGCAATAACCGGTTGGATTCCTTGGTCAACATTACAGACAACCCGCAAGTGGCGCTGCTCTTCCTGATTCCGGGCGTGGATGAGACGCTACGCGTGAACGGTTCGGCCGCTATTTCAACGGAGCCCGCATTGATTGAAGCCTGGACGGTGAATGGGAAGCATCCTCGCTCCGCGCTGGTGGTGACGATCGAAGAAGCGTTTCTGCACTGCGGGAAAGCGCTGATCCGCTCCCGCCTGTGGCACGACGACTACAAGATCGCACGCACCGAACTGCCGTCCTACGGACAGATGCTGAAGGACCAGATCGACGTTCCCGAAACTGCAACGCAGATTGAGTGCTCCGTTGCGGATGGGTACAAGAATAAACTCTATTAGGATTGCCATGAAACGCCGAAAATTTGTTGCCGCCACTGCCCTCGCCGCCGCTGCCGCCGAAGCCGCCGCTACCGACAAGCCCGCGCTGGATGGCGGGACGCCCGTTCGCTCGACCCCGCTACGGCCGGGCTATTGGGGCACGCAGTTTTATGACGAGAAGGAGCGCGCCGAGGTACTGGAAGTGCTGGAGGCGAAGGCGCCCTTCCGGTGGTACGGCACCAATCCGCCCACAAAGGTTCTGCAATTCGAGAAAGAGTTCGCCGCGAGGATGGGGTCGAAGTTCGCGCTTGCGGTGACGTCCGGCACCGCGGCACTGCAGTGCGCGATGGCGGCGCTGGAAGTGGGTCCGGGCGATGAGGTCATCCTGCCAGCCTGGACATGGCACTCCTGTTTTAACGCCGTGGTGCTGGCCGGCGCGCTGCCGGTATGTGCTGAGATCGACCGCACGTTCAATATCGATCCGGACGCGGTGGAGCGGCTGATCACGCCGCAAACCAAGGTCATTATGGCCGTGCACCTGGTGGGGAATCCCTGCCATTTGGATCGCATTCTGGCCATCGCGAAGAAGCACAACATCAAGGTGCTTGAGGACTGTGCTCAATCGGTGGGTGCGTCGTACAAAGGCCAGCCGCTGGGTTCCTTTGGCGATGTAGGGATCTACAGCCTGCAGATCAACAAGACGATTACGGCGGGTGAGGGCGGTGCGATGGTCACCAACGATCCGCTGATGTTCGAGCGCGCCGCCCGATTTCAGGACTTGGGCGGCTTCCGCGCGCCGCATGTACAGGTGGCTGGAGCGGCCCGGCTGGATTGGTCCTTCGGCGCCAATTACCGGATGAGCGAGATGACGGGCGGTGTCCTGCTGGCGCAGCTTCGCAAGCTGGATCGCATCGTTGGCGCGGTTCGCGGTAATGCCCGGCAAGTATATGAGGGGATCAAAGGGCTGCCAAATCTCAAGCTTCGCGATTTGCCGGATCCCGATGGCGAACTGGGTAGCGGCGTCTTCATCGATTTCGGGACCAAGGCGCGCTGCGACCGGTTCCTCGCCCTGATGAAGGCCGAGAATATTACCGCCAGCAAGCCTGGCGGTTCGGTGATTCTGCCGACGCTTCCGCACATCATGGCCAAGAAAGGGCCGCATCCCAAGTGGCCGAGCTTTCAATCGGAGCGGGGAAAAGCGATCCGCTACGCGCCCGATACATGCCCGAATACCATCGACATTCTGCAGCGCTTCGGCGGCGTGCCGATGGACCCGAAGTTCACGCGACAGGACACCGACGATATTGTGAAGGCGATCCGCAAAGTATACCCGGCTGTATAAGCGATGCGGCTACTTTCGGCGGTATTCGCGATATCAGTGTTCGGACAAGCGCCCGGCGATCCGTTTCTGGAATGGATGGACCGGATCGCACAGAAGCAGCTTGACCAGCGGGAAGCGGCGATGGCGAAGATCCGCACGGTGGCTGATGCAGACGCGCGGAAGGCGGTGGTGCGGAAGAAGTTGATGGACAGCATCGGTGGCCTGCCCGCGTGGAACGGGCCGTTGAACGCGCGGGTGACCGGACAGCTTCGCAGCGAGACGCACACGATTGAAAAGGTTATTTTCGAGAGCCTGCCCGGGTTCTATATCACTGCGAATTTGTACCGGCCCAACGCGCCGGGCCGCTATCCGGCGCTGCTTGTACCGGCCGGGCACACGCAGGAGGGAAAGCCCGAAGCGCAGATCCTGGCGGCCAATCTCGCCGCCAAAGGATTCATCGCGCTGACCTACGATCCCATTGGGCAGGGCGAACGCGAGCAGACTTACCTCCCGCAGCTTGGCCGCGCATTGTCGGGCGGGGGCGGAAATGAACATTTGGAATTGGGCGTCCGCAGCATCCTCATTGGCCAGAGCGTAGCGCGGTATTTTATTCAGGACGGCAAACGCGGGATCGATTATTTGGTCAGCCGCTCCGACGTTAATCCGGATCGAATCGGCGTAACCGGCTGTTCGGGGGGTGGCGCGATCACGATGTACATTGGCGCCCTGGATCCGCGCGTCAAGGTCGCCGCACCTGGCTGCGCAATCAATACGTTCCGAAAGCTCTTTCCCGGCAACACGGCCGATTCGGAAATGAGCCTGCCCTCGTTCGTTGCCAATGGATTAGACCTGGCCGATTTCTTCGAACTGCCGGCGCCGATGCCATGGCTGATGCTGGCTACCGAGGAGGATTACTTCACCCCGGCGGGAGCGAAGCCGGTATATGACGAAGTGCGGCGATGGTACTCGATTTATGGCGCGGATGAAAAGGTTCGTTACTTCGTGGGGCCGGGGCCGCATGGGACGCCTCTGGAAAATCGCGAGGAGATATACCGGTGGATGACTCGCTGGTTGAAGGATGGTAAGGGCGAGACGAAGGATCAGCCCGTGAAGCTATATACGAACCTGGAGCTGATGGTGACGAAGGACGGGAATGTCGACTTCGAACCCCGCAGCCGCAAGCTGCATCAGGTCATCCGCGAGGAGTATAACGCGGTGCGCCAACCGCGACCGTTCGCGGAACTGCGCGCCGAACTGGTGCGGCTGGGAGTACCCTCGGGCGGTGGCGCGCCGGCGGTAACGGTGGCGGAGCAGACGGACGGCGCGGAGGTTCGCATCGAGCAGATCCGGTTTGAGAGTGAGCCAGGTGTAATGATTGGCGGCCGTCTTTACGTTCCAAAGAGCGGCGGGCGGAAAGGGGCTGTTGTCATCCTGGAAGAGACGCGAATGCCGGTGCCGCTGTACGTGCAGCGCAGCCAGTCGACGGCGGCGATTGCGGAGGCGATGGTGAAGGCCGGCCCTATTGTTCTGGAACTGCAGCCGCGCGATTCACCGGCTGCCAATGAGGGACGGCCATTTCTGGGTAACTGGGTAACCAATGAACGCGCGGATTTGATAGGTAAGAATCTGGCGGCCATGCGCGCCCACGATATTCTCCGGGCCGTGGATGTGTTGGCCGCGCGGCCCGATGTTGATGCCGCGTCAATCCGCGGATATGGACGCGGCGTGAAGGGGTTTTGGCTGATGCTGGCGGCGGCAGTCGATCCGCGATTAAGCAAAATCTGGTTGGACAGGACGCCGGTGAGCATGCGGACGGCGTTTGAGAATCCGCTGGCGAGCTTCCTGTTTGATGCGATGATTCCGTCATTCGCGCGGCATTGGGAGTTTAGCGATTTGACCGGTGCGATCGGCGAGCGGCGCATTTTGTGGACCGATCCGGCGAATTGGATGAACCGCGTCATCCGCGCGGACGGGCCCTATCGCTACAGGCTTGTCGGGGACGACCATTCGCCGTTTATGGAAGATTTCTTACGCTGACGGGAGGTAAGGATGGCGATTAGCAGAAGGCGGATATGGGGCTCGCTATTACTGGCTCCGGCGGCGCAGGCGCAGGACCTGGAGGCCATTCGCGCGGTGGCGGCGGCGCACGGCGTGCCTCTCACCGGCGAGCGGCTGAGCGTGTTGCAACCGATCATTGAGAATCGAAGAACGCAGGTAGAGGCGCTGCGTCGGTTCGCAATTGAAGACACCGTGGAACCGACGCAAGGGATTCGGCGCAGATGAGCGGCCCGTTCCAGACGGTTTCTGAACTCGCGCCGTTGATACGATCCCGCAAGCTGTCGCCGGTGGAGCTTGTTCGCGATCTGCTGGCGCATATCGAGACGTGGAATCCGAAGGTGAAGGCGTTCCTCACCGTGACGGGTGAGCATGCCTTGGCGCAGGCGCGCGTAGCGGAGACTGAGATTGCCCGCGGGAAGTACCGAGGACCGCTGCATGGCATTCCCTACGCGGTGAAGGACCTGGTGGCGACGAAAGGAATTCGAACGACGAACGGATCGCGGTCGACCCAGAACTGGATCCCGGACTATGAATCGACGGTGACTGCCCGGCTGAACCGGTCGGGCGCGATTCTGATGGGCAAGCTGAATCTGTTGGAGTTCGCGATGGGGAGCGGGCAGGTGGGTTTGGACGGTCCGGCGCGGAATCCGTGGGATCTGCGCTACTCGCCGTCGGGATCGTCGAGCGGGTCTGGCGCGGCGTTGGCGGCCGGGATGGTGCCGTTGACGATCGGAACGGATTCCGGCGGTTCGATTCGCGGGCCGGCCAAGAGTTGCGGGGTTGTCGGGTTGAAGCCGACATATGGGCGTATCAGCCGTTATGGCGTAACGGCGCTGAGCTGGACGCTGGATCATGTCGGGCCGATGGCACGGAACGTGGCCGATTGCGCCGCGATGCTGCAGGCCATCGCGGGCGCCGATCCGTTGGACTCGACGGCAGCGGCCGATCCTGTTCCCGATTACAGCCGGGCATTAACAGGGAGCATCAAGGGTCTGCGACTGGGCATTCCCACCGAGCACTTCTTCACTCACGTTCACCCCGACACGGATGCGGCGCTGCGGAAGGCGATTGAAGTGTTGAAGGGGATGGGCATGGTGCTGGTGGATGTGAAGGTGAAGGACGCCAATATTTGCGGGGCGACATCAGCGGTGATACTTGGGTCCGAAAGCGCGGCGGTGCATGAGAAACAGCGTGCGGAGCAGCCGGAACTGCTGGATGTGCTAGTGCGCGAGCGGCTGGAGGCGGGGACGTTTTACTCGGCGGTGGATTACATCAAGGCGCTGCGTGTGCGGACGGTGCTGATGCAGCAGATGCTGCAAGTATTTGAGAAATGCGATGTAGTGATGCTTCCGGCAGGGAATGCGGCGCCCCGGTTGGAAGAGGAGATCACGGGCAGCGATAAGCCGCGAAATCCGCCCGCGACTCCGCGGCCGGATTCATTCAACATCGCCAATGTCACCGGAATTCCATCGATCGTGCTGCCCTGCGGATTTACCCCAGGGCAGCCTTCGCTTCCGATAGGTATTCAGTTTTGCGGCCGGCCGTTTGATGAGCCGGGATTGTTCCGGATTGCTCATGCGTATCAGTCGGGGACGGATTGGCATAAGCGGAAAGCGGCGTTCGGCGCGTGATTGGAATCCGCTGAGCGCGGTCCTGGTATTGAGTTGGGTCCGGTGAATGTGCTACGGATCGCGTTGAGGCAGCAAGTGCCGGATCATTGGTGAGCGCCATTCATCAAATGTACTTCGCGTTGCGCTGGCCGGACCCAATTCCAGATTAGGCTTCAGAGGCAAGAATTGCCATTACTTTTTATACTTACCCCGCATATTTTTCAGGCTAATGCCCATACGCTCCGAACTCAAACTGCCGGCTGATTCAGAAAGCGAACTAACTTGCGCTCAAGACGGCGAAGATTCTCCGTTTGGCATTCCCAAATAATTATCACCCGCCATCCAAGACGGCGTAGAGCCCGAAGATGGTCGCGATCACGGGCATAATTTTTCTCGAGTTTCGGAACCCAATATTGTTGATTAGTACTCGGCATCCGCGATTCGCGACAACCCTGATGTCCATGCCAAAAGCAGCCGTGGATCATCAGAACGCATCTTCGAGAAGGAAATACCAGGTCCGGCCTTCCAGGCAGTTCCCTTACGTGCAGACGGTAGCGATAACCGAGTCGATGCAATAGCCTTCGAACAGCCATCTCCGGAGCAGTGTCTCTCGAGCGGATCTGGCGCATGTTTTCGGATCGGCGCTCAGGAGTAAGTCGATCAGCCATTACACAAATCCTTTAGTCGATATGGCGAGCGTCCCTCAAGAGCGCGATGTCAGCCGCTTCGGTGGGCTTGAACGAAACAAATTCGTCGCGAGTACACCGAGGCAGGCCAAGCCTCTCGATTAAGGCCTGATCCTTTCCGCCCCAGAGGATCGCAATACCGCGCGGAGCCAGTAGATCGCGTGCCCCGCCATTCCTTCGGATTCGTTTTAAAGAATCATCCTGTTGCGCTAGCGCCTCCACAATATTGCGAGGAATCCGCCTTCCTTGAAGCGTCGAGAATAACGCAGCAACTCGAGCCGTTCCTCCTCGCGGACTGATGATAATCTTCTTCTCTTCCGGGGTAATCTGTTCCCAGAAATTCGCCGGATACGGCTCATTTTCGAGCATCCACCTAATTTTTATGATGCCATCTCTAGAAATGCTGCGCTTCTGATCACGATTCTTACCCTTGTTCAAGCAGAGTTCAGTGACTATGAGGAGCCCGAACCAACAGCGCGCGCGACGCTCGTCCGCTCGGATGAGAATGCATGGATGTCCAACCGCCTCCAGTGGAATTGTCCAATTCGACCTAATCGTATTCTTCACGTCCACTTCAATCCCGTCTAGCGTCAAATCGAGGAGCGACCCTCGATCCAGATTGAGGAAATGCCTCAACAAAATCTCGACCTTAGTCCCTATATAGGTCCGTTCGGTCTTTTCCAGCTCATCCAGAGTAAACCGGCCTGAACGCCTCGAGTCGATCACTTCGTCTAGGGCCCTGCGAATGAGGGACGGGAATTCCCTCTTAAATCGATCCAACCCGCGGGCAGACTTGAGGATCGCGGCCTCAATCCGCTGGAGCAGTATTTCATCGTTGTTGATCGCGGATTCGAGGGTAATATCCCCAGCCTACCACCAGGGAGTATTCCGCGTTATTCGGAGGGCTATACAGCGATCCGTACGAGCCGAGAATCAGTCAAGCATTTGCTTAGGCTCGCCGCAACCGCTTTGGCAAAAGGCGGAGGGAACGCATTTCCCACCTGACGGTAAGCGGCGGTCTTCCCCCCGCTGAACTGCCAGTCGTCGGGAAATCCCTGGATCCTCGCAACCATGCGAACCGTTAAACGAGGCATTCCAACGAAGTCAACGGCAGGCGGCTCATTGGCAATTCCCAACCCATCAACATTCAAGGAGGCCCAGGACCTTCTTGCTCTTGTCGGTCCCAAGTCCGGTCCGCCGTGTTTGTGCGATCCTCCGACGACTGTAGGCGCAATCTCATTGGCCTCGTTGCTCCATCGCTTGGCGCTCTTCCACCCGTTAGCGGCCATGAGATCGTACAGTGTCTCGCCAACTGTTCGGGGAGCGTTCAGATTGGGCTCCGGCCACGCAAATCGGTCGGAATACTCCTTGCGCAACGCGATGAATACGACCCTCGGACGCAGTTGCGGAACACCAAAATCGGACGCGTTCATCAACCGCCAGCCAACGGTATATCCAAGCTGCTTCAGTTGATCTCCCACAAATTGGCGGTAGTCCGAAAATACCGCGTCCAAAATTCCGCGAACGTTCTCAATCATTACGCCGCGGGGACGGATTTGATCAACAAGACGGATCATCTCCGGGAAGAGATTGCGCTCATCGTTCTCTCCTAGTTGTTTGCCAGCAACCGAGAAAGGCGGGCACGGTAATCCACCGCAAATAACGTCGACGCCCCGGTACATGTGACCATCGAAGAGCGCCAAGTCACCTTCAATTACATTCCATGACGGACGATTCAATCGGAGTGTTGCGCAAGCATGCTTGTTGATCTCCACTAGTGCGACATGATCGAAGCCAGCTTGCTCATAGCCCAATGCCTGACCGCCAGCGCCGGCGCAAAGTTCTAACGTAGAGAGTCCATTCATATTGAATCGCGAACTTTTCCATTCTAGCTGAGTGCCATTTGCCTCAGACCACGGATCTTCAGACATGCCGGGAAATGTGAGTTGAGGAGAGAGAGTGGACCGCGCCATATTTGCCTTTTCTTCTGCCGCATCGGCTTCCCGTCGAAGTTCTAGCGAAACCCCAGACTTTCCTTAGAAAGTGCGCCTCAAGTGTCCGTCCGCAGCGTGATTGTTTTTGAAAGCACCGATAACCCCCCTACCGAAAATCATGCGACTTCACCGCCACCTGCGCATTGCACACCGGCCCCACCTTCCTGGCACGTATAGAAATCGCCCCCGCCTGATTCTGCAGCACCCCGCCCACCAGTAAATACGACTGCTGCAACACCGTTGTCCGCACCTGCGCGAACAGTTTCGGCGGCACGATCACGTTCGAAATGCCGGTCTCATCCTCCAGGCTCAGAAACACAAATCCCTTCGCCGTGGAGGGCTGCTGGCGGCAGATCACCAGCCCGGCTACATGCACGAAACGGTCGTTGGCCACCCACGGCAAATCGCCCGCCCGCAGCACGCCCTGCCGGTCCAGACGCTCGCGGGCATAATGCATCGGGTGCGCGCCGATGGTCAGGCCGCTGTTGCGGAAATCGGCGTGCAAACGGTCGAGATCTTCCATGGGCGCCAGCGGCGAGGGCGCGTCGCCACCAACTTCAAATAAAGGCCCGGAGGGGCGCGCGGCCAGGCTGGCCTGCCACACGGCCTCGCGCCGGTGCCGCTGTTGAGAGCCGCCGATTTTGTTGAACGCGCCTAACTCCGCCAGCCGGTACAACGTCTCCTTCGTCACCGAAGGCACGCGCCGTTTCAAATCGTCGATGCTCATAAACGGGCGCGCCGCCACCAGCACCTCGCCCACGGTTTTGTGCAGACCTTTGACATAGTTCAGGCCAAGCCGCATACACAGAGCCCCGTCCTTTTCCTCAATCGTGCAGAGCCAGTCCGACACGGTGACATCCACCGGCAGCACGCGCAGTCCGTGGCGCTGCGCATCCTTGACCAGCGTCGCCGGGCTATAAAATCCCATGGGCTGATTGTTCAAAAGCGCGGCCGTAAAGGCGGCCAGATACCGCTCCTTCATATACGCGCTGGCGTAGCTCAACAGCGCGAAACTGGCGGCGTGCGATTCGGGAAATCCGTACAGCGCGAAGGCGGTGATGGATTGCACGATGGCATCCTGCGCCTTCCCGGTGATGCCGTTGGTATTCATTCCCGCGCGCAACCGCGTCTCCACATCGGCCATCCGTTTTTGCGAGCGTTTGAACCCCATGGCGCGGCGGAGATCCTCCGCTTCGCCGCCGGTGAAATTGGCGGCCACCATGGCCATGCGCAGCAGTTGTTCCTGAAACAGCGGCACGCCCCGGGTGCGCTTCAAAATATCGTCGAGCAGGGGGTGCAGGCTTTCGGGCTCCTCCATGCCCTGCCGGCGGCGCATGTACGGGTGCAGCATGTTGCCGACAATCGGTCCAGGGCGGATAATGGCGACCTGCACCACAAGGTCGTAGAACTTCTCCGGCCGCATGCGGGGAAGGCAGGACATCTGCGCCCGGCTTTCCACTTGGAACATGCCGATGGTGTCGGCCCGTTGCAAGGCGTCGTAGACCACAGGATCGTCCGGCGGAAGTTTCGCCAGATCCACCTCCTCCTTGTAGTGGACGCGGATCAGTTCAATGCAATCTTTCAACACGGCCATCATGCCCAGACCGAGCAGGTCCACTTTGATGATCCCCATGTCGGCGCAGTCTTCCTTGTCCCATTGCACGATGACGCGGCCGGGCATCGTCGCCGGCTGCAGCGGAACGATGCAATCGAGGCTCCCTTCGCAGATCACCATGCCGCCCGAATGCTGGCCCAGATGGCGCGGCAGATCGAGAATCCCCTGCACCATGGCGTGCAAGTGGCGAACGCGCGGCTGGTCCAGCGAAAGCCCGGCCTTCTCCAGACGTTCGGCCGCGCCGCCGGGCTCATTGTTGCGGTCGCACTCATAGGCGCCGCGGCCGATGAGTGTGGAGAGTTTGCCCAGTATCTCCTCGGGAAATCCCAGCGCCTTGCCCGCATCGCGAACGGCGGAGCGGGCCCGGTACGTGATGACGTTCGCCGTCATGGCCGCGCCCAGTTGGCCATACCGTTGATAGACGTATTGAATGGCATCTTCGCGCTGGTCGCCGCTGGCCAGGTCGAGATCGATATCGGGCCATTCGCCGCGCTCTTCGGAAAGAAACCGTTCAAAGAGCAGATCCATTTTCACCGCGTCGACCGCGGTGATGCCCAGCGAATAGCAGACGGCGCTATTGGCCGCCGAACCGCGGCCCTGCACCATGATTCCCTTCTCGCGGCAGAAGCGAACGATGTCCCAGACGATGAGGAAATAGCCGGCCAGCTTGAGCTTTTCGATCAGCCGCAGCTCCTTTTCCAATTGCTGCTGCGCGCGCTCGTACATGGGGTTATACCGTTCGCGCGCGCCTTCAAAGGTGCGTTTCCACAGAAAACTGTCCATGGTTTCGCCTGGCGGCACGGGATAGAGCGGGAACTGGTATCCCAGGTTTTCGAGCGTGAATTCGATACGCTCACCGAAGGCGCGGGCGGCTTCCAGGGTGTGGGGAATATCGGCGAACATCGCGGCCATCTGGCGGGCTGGCTTGAAGAAGCGCTCGGAGTTGCGGGCCAGCAGCCGGCCAGCTTCGTCAATGGTGGTGTGGTGATGCACGCACGTTAAAACGTCCATCAGCGGGCGTTCCTCGCGGGTGGCATGGCTGACGCCATTGGCCGCCACAACCGGCAGCCCCATCTGCAGGAATGCCTGGTTCCGGGCCTCCTCATCGCGCAGGAAATGTCGCTGAATATCGATGGCAACGCGGCCATCGGGGAAGGCGCTGCGCAGCCTGTCGATCATGGCCGGCGCCGTGCCCTGTTGCAGCGCCCATGCCAGGGGGTCGGAGGCGAGGCAGAGCAAGCCGGGGGCGTACTCTTCTATATCGGAGAAGGTGGCGGCACGCCTTTCCAGCTTCACGCGGGTAATCAGACGACAGAGGTTCTGATACCCTTCGCGCGTAGCGGCAATGAGCGGATAACGGAACCCTTCCTCGGCCGTGACTTCGGCTCCAATCCAGGCACGGATCTTGCGCTTTTGGGCCTCTTTATGGAAGCGCACCGCGCCGGAAATGGCGTCGCGGTCCAGTAAGGCCACGGCCGGAATCCCCAGCTCCGCCGCCTGGGAAATCATCGCTTCGGGCAGGCTGGCGCCTTCCAGAAAGCTGAAAGCAGAACGCGCGCGCAGTTCGGGAATGAACATCAGTCGTAGACTCCTTCCACGAACCATGCATTGGTCCGGTGCTCCCGATAGAGGCGGTACAGGGCGCCGTCGTCGAGCCCGATATCCCATTCATCCCGCGCCCATTCGGTATCCGCCCACCATTCGCCGCTCGTGCGCCATGGGCCGGCAACGGCCACCACGCCGCCTTTCACGCCCGTGGCTTCCACGCGCGCGGGGCGGTGCTGCGGCGTGATGGCCACGCGCGCCACCAGCGGGGGGCGGAAGCAGCGGAAGGAGAGGCGTACGGGGTTGTTGGCGGCCGGCGGCGATACACGGCCGGCTTCGAAAAGCACGTCCTGGCGCAGCCGCCATGCGTCCGGCCGGTGGGTGTTCAACAGCTCCGGCGAGCCCACACTGTCCGCCCCGGCCAGTGCGCGCAGCCGCGCCAGCAGTGTCTGCAGTTGAGCGGGTTCCGGAGTGGTGGGCGTGAAAAGGCCGTGCTGCGCGGTGCGCGGCGGCGTGGGCTGCAGCTCGACGGCGAGGGCGGTGAGGGCGCGTTTGGGCTTGTGGATCTCCAGATCGAGCTGTACCTGTTTCAGGATGATCATCGGCTCCTGCACCGGCATGGGGAAGGCGATGCGGATCTCATGGAACGGCGTCAACACGCCCAGAAAATGGCTGACCGCCAATCCATGCGAGGCGAGCCGCTTGACGATGTCATGCACCATGCCGGAGATGAGGAACAGCAGCGGCTCGCTGTTGGAAAGCGGCTCATCGAGATGGATCTGCGCCGTATAATCTTCCCGGGGACGGGCGATGCGAAGCGGGCGTGTGCCGCGGCCTTCGATGAGAGCTTGCAGCCGGCCGCCCTCCTCCCCCAGCCGCTCGATGACGCCGAGCGGCGGCAGCGCGGCAAAATCGGCCAGCGTTTCGACGCCCCAGCGCTGCAGCGTATCGAGCACGTCGAGCGAGGTGGGCAGCACTTCCAACGGCAGAGGGCCCAGGATCTCCACTTCCCGGCCGGCGTCAATGATGGTGATACCTTCGATACTGCACGCGGCGAGCAGCGCCGTATCGGGATGGCCGGCGATGGCGAGTGAGATTTCGATGTCCAACTCGCCCGCCCGCCGCAGGATGGCTTCGGCGAAATCGGTATGGGTGCCGATCAGCCGTTCCAGCCCATAGGCGGGAATCAGGACGGTCCTCTCGTCGCAGCGCTCCAGATGTGGGGAAAAGGTATCGGCCAGCGTGAGGAGCGCATCGACGGCGCCGCGCTGTAACTGGAGGCAGGCGAACATACATGCCTCTAAATCGCCCGCGCCCGCAGCGTGGCCGCTGCCGCCGATTGCACCGGTTTACGCAAACGCACGGAGAGATCGACGCTGTTGAGAAGCGTGCCCGGCCAATGGGCTCGCGATGCGTTGAGCTCCACTTGTACGGCCGCGGCCTGCCGCAGCATGGGCGTTGTGGAAGCCACCAGCAGGACGCCCGGCGTGTTTTCCACCGAGAGCCGCAGCCGGTGCCACCACGCCGTCGGCACGCGCTGCAGTTCGATCAGCGGCAGATCGCACAGGTCCAGGATCACCAGCCGGAAGCCGCCGCCATGCAGAATCAGGTCGGCCGCCTTCAACGTATCCTGCACGTCGTGATGACACTGCACCCAAAGCAGCCGTTCCAAGCACACGCCCGCGTCGGCAGCGGAAGCCGGATGAAAAGAGTCGCTGCCATCCACCACCGCGCAGAGTTCGCCGGCCGCTGTGGCCGCGGCCAGACCGGCATGGAAGAGCGTCGTCCGCCCGGAGGAGCGCACGCCGCTGATCTCGGTGATGGCGCCTTCCGGGAAACCGGGCAGCAGGCCCTGTAAGTCCTTGGGTGTAAACGGACACACTGCGGAAACCGGCGGCTTCCGCAGTGCGAGATCGATAGGTTTACGAACCGGCAAGGACATGATATTCGCCTTTTATTCGCCCACAGGAATTCCATTGTCGCGGGAACCGGGAGCGGTGTCAAGGTGTGTCTTGCATTGGCCGTTTAGTGCATTGGCCGCTAAGTTGCAGTTCGAGGGCGTGGTCAGTATTCTCGCTCCGAAACAGGTAAATTCTACTCGCGGCAGTGTGGACATACACCCGTATGTGCAGGGCCGCATGCGGGCATTACCGCGTCAGGATGAAACCTCGGGAATTCTGTTGGGATCGGTTGAGGACGGTGTAATTCGCGTCACGGGTTTTAAGCGTGTAACGCCGGGCGGGCTGCGCCTGGCAGCGCTGGAGTCCGGACCGGCGCTGGTTGGATTTTATCGACTGCAAACATCCGCTCAACCCACACTGCTGGCCGACGAATTGGAACTGTGGCGGCAGTCTCATCCGTACGGGCACAGTGTATTTCTCCTCGTGAAGGCGGTGGGAGGGGAAGTCGAAGCCACCGCATGGACGCGGGATGGCGATGGCGAGGCCGTGGCCGAAACCGTTTCGCTTAATGGAGAGTTCGTAGAACGCCGGAAAGCGCCGAGCGGGGAGGTGCTGCGTGTGCGCATGGAGCGCCCGACGCTTCCACGACGGATCCTGCTCTACGCCTCGTTGGCGTTAGTGGCCGCGGTGGTGGTGCTGCTGATGCAGCCCGACAAGCCGGCGCGCTCTCTGGCATTGGAACTGCAGTCGCGAGGGAACGAGTTGACGGCAATTTGGAATCAGCAGGTCGCGCCCGAGGTAGAACTTCAGTTCGCGACACTCTCGATTCTGGATGGATCAAAGGAACAGACAATGGATCTGACCCGGAACTACACGCCCCGCGGTCAGATTACGATCCGTCCGCAGGATCGCGACGTTGTATTCACGCTCCGCGTCAAATACGCCGGTGAACCGCTGCTGTCCCGCGGAGCCACCTATACAGGCTTTGTTCCCGAGGCGCCGGCGCGCCCCGCCGCGCCACAGGCGGTCGCAGCGCCGGCTAATCCCGAGTTGGAATCGCTGCGCAAGCGGAACCGGGAGTTGGAAGAGGCAGTCGCTGCGCTGAAGAAGCACTTTCTCCCCAGGCCGTGATATAACCGCAGCGTGATCAATATCCGATTCCTCCTGCCCTTACTGACTGTTGGCGTGTTCGCCGCCGATGAGGCCGTTGTTTGGAAGTTCGACAACCTGAAGAGCATCGCCGGCAACGCCGTGACGGTGCTTGGCGCGCCGAAGGTAATCGACACACCCCACGGCAAGGCGATCAGCTTCAACGGCGTCAACGATGCGTTGTTCCTGGACGTCCATCCGCTGGCGGGCGCTGCCGCCTTTACTTGGGAGGTTATCTTTCGGCCCGATAGCGACGGGCCTCCGGCGCAGCGGTTCTTTCACATGCAGGAGAACGGCTCCCAGCACCGGTACTTGTTTGAGACGCGAATCATTAACAAGCAGTGGTGTCTGGACAGCTTTGCCGCCACCAGCGCTGGTTCCCGCGCGCTTATGGATACCTCTCTGCTCCACCCGGCCGACCGTTGGTATCATGTCGCGGCGACCTACGATGGTCAGGTTTACAAAAACTACGTCAACGGCCAGGTACAGGTACAGGCGGCGGTCCAGCTTGCTCCGCAGGGCGCCGGCAAAACCTCCGTCGGTGTCCGGATTAACAAGGTTGACTACTTCAAAGGCGCGATTCTTATTTCGCGCATGACTCGCCGCGCGCTTTCACCGGACGAGTTCCTCAAGGCGCCATAATCACCGGCTCGAAATGGCCGGAGCCGAGATCGGATGCGGCTCCATGAATCGCGACAACGGGCGGAATTCTTCGCGGATGTACTCGAATTGCGTGCCGGCGGTCACCCGTACCGGGTTCACTTGATTCCATGTCGTTAAATAGAACTCTAATCCGTACCGCAGTTGCCGCCCGATTTCTTCCGTTTTGATTCCCAACGGCAGCGACGTGAAGGCCGTCCCATCCCTGCTGAATTTAGCTAATAATTCGCCCGCCTTGGATTCCAGCCGCATCTCGATCGGGGGATGTCCGGGGTAGTCGGGTACGCTTCGAACGATTCGCCGTCCAGGAATTTCGACAGTTACGATTCCTCCGTTGTTCGCCGAGCGCACGAACCGCAGCATCGTCCCACCTTCGCCGGATAACGTCATTCCTGCCTGCGCTCCGCCGATGGGAGAGAAGTCCACCCGCGTGGCGACCTCCCAGTCCCCGGTTGGCGCCGGATGTGTGAACGTCCACCCGCAAGGATTGGCATTCGAAAACGACAGATGCAGCCCGCCCGCGTCAATCCGCTCCTGTACCCCAGTGCCGCAGTTCGATGTGGTGGTCCACCCGGCGATGCCGCTGGTCGAAGGCGTCTCTTCCGGCAACGCTCCGAACTCGATCCCGTTACTTAAGCGGTCGAAAGCCGCCGGGAGACCCGTCGCTTCGTTGATTCCGTTCATGCCGTACACGGCCAGCCGTCCCTGCGAAACAGGCTCCTCCCCGGTCAGTGTGTTACCGACGCCACGCCAGGCGCGGCCGTCCGAACTCGTCATCCCGCGAAAAGTATTTCCGTTCCTACGTATGCAAAGCCAGACAGGACTTCCATCCTGGCCGAGAGGATCGTAGGTCCACGTCCCGGACGGCCGGAGCAATTTTCCGGCATTTTCGGTGTCGAACTCCCAACAGACACGGGAATTAAAGACCCGGCCGAGCCGCACGTAATTATCCAGGTCCTGAAACACCATCAGCCCGGCCTGCTGCGTGGACCGCTCCGGGCTGAACCGCATGCGGACAACAAAATCGTTGAATTCACCGGCTTTAACTTTAGGGCCCAAATGAATTCCTCCAGCCTCTACATAGTTGATGGGTCCAGTGATCTCGCCTTTCTGCGTCGTCAGAACCAGCGAATCGGCGGAAGAAAGCGGTCGCACGTTTCGCTCCCCCAGGAAGGGCCATGCGAGGAGGCCCAGCATTACCGCCATTGCGATCACAGCGGCGGAACGGATCCAACGTTTATCCTTTTCAATAAGGACGACGGGCTCAACGGCGGCGGGCGCGGCCGGGGAGAGGGTGCTCTCCGGAATTGAAACCGTGTTCGTGGCGGCGGTGAAAATCGGTAGATAGTTCCGATGCGGAAGCGTGACAATCACCCGGTCCCCCGCCCCCTCCGTCTCATAATAGTGGGCCAGTTTGTGGCGCGTGAGAGTTGCGATCCGCCGTACTGACGCGTCTTCCAGCGGATTGAACGCAGCAGTCTTGCCGAGTATTTTCGCGGCGATTTCCGCCTGGTCGATCTGTGTCCGCCCCTGGAGAGACAACTCGCAGACGAAGCGCAGGAACTCCTGGTTCTGGCGCGAAGTGGCAAACGTCTTGCTGGCCAGGATTCTGGACACTGCGTCGCGATAGTGTTCGAACGTTTCTGTAGGTCCCTGGGTTTCGGGCACGCTTAGTGGATGGTATACCACATATTTCATTGCAAATACTGAAAAACCGAACGTTCGCGAACGTTGATCGACCGCGGTAAACACGGTAGAACGATATCGAACTTGTGTATAGTCCGTGCAATCAGTACTCTGCCTGCTAATAGCCGTCGCGGCCATGCGACGAGCGGAAGGAGTCAGGGGATGAAAATATTCACGCGAATTGTCCTTTTGGGCGCCTGCATTTGCTCGCTGCTCACCGGTCAGGATTACCGGGGGAAGTTGCAGGGGTTGGTCACCGACACCACCGACGCCAGTATCGCCGGGGTGAAAGTAACCATTCGAAATACCGGCACGGGCGTCTCGGCCACGCGGGACAGCGGCGCCAACGGAGCATACCTATTTGATAACGTCGAACCCGGCACCTATATCGTGTCTGCGGAGCTGGCGGGATTTTCGAAGCAGCAACAGGAGGGGGTCCTGGTCCAGACCCGCGCCGACGTGACCGTGAATTTCAACCTGAAGCCTGGAGCCCTGGTCGAAACCATCACCGTCACCGGCCAAGCCGTCGCTCTGCAGTTTAATTCCACCACCAGGGAGTTGACGATTGATCGGAAGATGTTAATGGACCTGCCGGTGAAGGCTCGCAATCCGTTCACCCTCGCGCTGCTCGACCCCGCCGTCGTCAGCCGCTACACGGCGGAAAAGAATCCATTCTTTATGTGGTCCTCGTCGCAAATGGACGTGGGCGGCAACACCTCGACGAAAAATGACCTGCTGCTCGACGGCGCGCCCATCCAAATCGGGCCCAAAGGCTCGTATGCCCCGCCCATGGATGCGGTCCAGGAATTCAGCGTACAGCAGAATTCAGTCGACGCCGAATTCGGCCACTCCGCCGGTGGGACCATGTCGGTTTCCATGAAATCCGGGACCAATGAAATTCACGGGACAAGCTACTACTTCGGGCGGAATCCGTCACTGAACGCGGTGATCAACCCGATCACCCGGACACCCAACTTCGTTCGGAACCACATCTGGGGCGGCACCGTTGGCGGACCGATCCGGAAGAACAAACTCTTTACCTTCGGCACATATGAGGGGTGGCGAACGAAGGAACCCCGTGACGCCATCCGCACTGTGGCTACCGACCTCGAACGTGGCGGCGACTTCTCTCGATCGCTGACCCGGACGGGCACGCTGCGGACGATCTATGACCCGGTCACGACGGTTCTCAACGTGGCCAATAACACCGCATCCCGGACGCCTTTCGCGGGCAACGTGATTCCGGCCAGCCGGATTGATCCCACTGCCCGGCGCATCATGCAGGATTTTTGGGGTCCCAACAATCCCGGCGACGATGCTAGCGGATCCAATAACTTCAAGTCTTCATACCCATGGCCGATGAAGAACGCCAATTGGTCGAATAAGACGGACTGGAACGTCAGTGACAAACTGAAGGTCTTCGGGCGCTACTCCCAGTTCCGCACTACCCTTGACCAGGGCAACTACACACCGAACAATTCGCGGGCGATGCCGAACGACAACGGCGGCATTATGAACTCAAGAAACATAGCCGGTGATGCCGTTTACACCCTCTCACCCCGCACGGTCCTGAACTTCCGCGGCAGCTACGCGATGTTGGAGGACGATTACTCCGCCCCCGAATACGCGGTTGGCGAAAAGGGACTGGCCGAATTCTGGCCGAACAATCCGTGGTATACCCCCTACATCAAAGATATGCCGTTGATTTATTACCCCAACGTCGTCATCAACGGTCAGACGGCGGCGAGCTACGGAAAGGGCAGCTACTGGTATCAGCACCCGCACCACTACTCTTTCAGCGGCAAGATGTCCCATTCCCGCGGCTCACACTATCTAAAATTCGGAGCTGAATATCGCTATCACGTCGGCTTGGGCATTTACCCAAATTTGATGAACCTGCAGTTTTATCCGGATTCCACCGCCAGCACCAATATTGCGCCGAATACTTTACTCTCCGGCGATGCCCATGCCTCCTTCCTGCTTGGCGTTTTGGACCAGCGGACCACGGCGCGCGGCTTTCCGTTCCAGACGAACCGGATTCCCTTTCTCGGGACGTTCATCCATGACGACTGGAAGATTACGCGGCGGTTGACCCTGAACCTGGGGCTTCGTCATGAGTGGGAGTCCGGTCCCTACGACGACGGCGGTATCTACTCCCGTTTCCTGGATCTCAGCGTTCCGAATGCCGCCATGCAGAAGAGTCCTCCAATGTTTCCCGCGGATATCGTCGCCCTTTCCAAGCCCACCTTCAACGGCGCCTGGAACTTTACGGACAGCTCCAACAATAAAGCCTGGACTACGCAAAAAGCGATCTTCCTGCCGCGGATCGGCCTCGCTGCGCGGGTGAACGACAAAACCGCGATCAATATCGGCATCGCCCGGTATGTAGTGCCGATTTCGACCATCGCCAATACGCTGGCGGCTTGTACGTGGTGCCCTGGTTTCAGCCAGTTGTCTACCCCGCTGCCGATGGTGGAGGGCCGTCCGCAGGCGTATCTTTCCAATCCATTCCCAAACAACTCCTTGCAGCTTCCAATCGCCAAAACTCTTGGTGTATACACCAATGTGGGCAATCCGGCGAACTGGGCCAATCAGAACTACCGAGCGCAGATGAATGATCGGATCAATTTCACGATCATGCGTGAGGTTGGCGGGAACTTCAAATTGGATGCCACATGGTTCATGAACTTCGGCCGCGACAATCCCCACAACATAGAGAGGAACATGGCCGATCCGAACCTGAGCTACACCTATAAAGCACAGCTCTCGCAGAATATCCCGAACTGGTTATTTACTTCACTCAGGTGACCCCTACCCATAGTGGTCGGAGGCTATTCGCTTGACTCAGGTAGCCCGCGATTGTAGGATGAGGCGGTGAAGGAATATCCAAGTACCATTGCTGAATTCGAGGCGTGGTTCGGCACTGAGCAGGCATGCCGGGAGTACTTGTTCGGGTTGCGATGGCCAGACGGCTTTCGCTGTCCGCGTTGTGATGGCGCCGGCTTTTGGCCAGTTCGAGTCGTACTGATGCAGTGTCAGGCATGCGGTCACCAAACTTCGGTGACGGCTGGCACTATTTTTCAGGACACCCGCAAGCACTTGGTGGATTGGTTTCGGGCGATGTATTGGCTGACGAGCCAAAAGAACGGAGCGAGCGCTATCGGTCTCCAGCAGGTATTGGGGTTGGGTAGCTACAAGACAGCCTGGACTTGGCTGCACAAGCTTCGGAGAGCGATGGTACGCCCTGGCCGGGACCGGCTGAGCGGGACTGTGGAGGTGGACGAAACTTACCTAGGCGGACTGGAAGAGGGAGTGCGAGGCCGGCAAACGGATCGCAAGTCATTGGTTGTAATAGCAGCGCAGGAGGACGGAGCCGGTATCGGACGGATTCGCATGAAGCGAATTCCAGATGCATCCGCGGGTAGCCTGATCGCATTCCTCGGCGAAGCTGTCGAACCAGGTAGTACAATCCACACCGACGGATGGCTTGGCTATCTGCCGGTGGAGGGCAAAGGCTACTTTCATCGCGTGACGATTGTGAACGGAAAAAGCGAATCGGCATCGGACCTGCTGCCCCGCGTTCATCGGATCGCATCGCTTGTAAAACGCTGGATCCTGGGAACCCACCAAGGGGCCGTGAGCCACGAACATCTGGAATTCTACCTGGACGAGTTCACCTTTCGCTTCAACCGGCGTCGTTCCCGAAACCGCGGAATGCTCTTCTATCGCCTCGCCCAGCAGGCCGTCATGGTCGATCCAGTTCCTTACAAATCCATGGTCAGATGCAGTTCCGACCGCCTCGGCCCCGACCACAACCTGTAGTGGCTACCTGAGTGAAGTAAATAACCAGCTATCCCGAATCCGTTCTATAACTATCTGACTCCCGACGTATTTCCGGGAGGACAACGGCTTCCAGCGACTGTCACCAGGGGCAGCCTGCTCCGCCCCTATCCCCACTACGGGAGTCTACTTACGAACAACGTAGGCGATTGGCGGTCGCGCTACCAGGCTCTGCAACTCCGTGTGCAGCGCACTTACTCGGCTGGAGCGAGCATACTGGTCGCCTACAACTACAATCAGGAACGGAATGAAGCCTTTTTCAACGATCCGCAACAGTACGTCAATCAGGTGTTCTGGTTGCCGTCAAACAACCCTCGCCACCGCCTTACCATCGCGGGGACGTACGATGTTCCCGTCGGGAAAGGCCGGCAGTTCGGCGCCAACATGCATTCGGTCTTGAACGCAATAGCGGGCGGATGGCAGATGAGCGGGATCTACACCTACCGGTCGGGCGAGTTCCTGCGATTCGGGGGGGCCGATCAAAACGGAGATCCTTACATCGATAATCCGGGCCCGCAGAAGTGGTTCAACACGGATGCGTTCGCGGTCCAGACCGCATTTACGCCTAGAATGAATCCGTATCAATATTCTGGCATTGTTGGCCCGATCTTCTGGAACGCGGATGGAACGCTCTCGAAGGTATTCCCGATCAAGGAACGCTACAAGCTGGAGTTTCGATTCGAAGCGTACAATCTGACCAATTCACTGATGTGGGGCAATCCGAACATGACCGTGGGTAATTCCCTGTTCGGGCGTTCCACCACGCAGGCGACGGGAAATCGCGGACGTGAGATGCAGTATACGCTGCGGCTCATGTTCTGATTCCTCTACGACCACGGTAACCAACGGCGGCCGCCCTCTCCCGGGTGGCCGCTCTGTTTGGATAGCGCCAATGAACGCCGAACGGGCCCGGCCGTCGGAGGTGCGGCGCGAGCCCGTTGCGGGGGAGTAGTCGTTGTAGTAGTTAGCGGGCGGCCAGCAGGGCGCGCAGATGGCGAGCCCGCTCGGGGGACCGCAATTGACGCAGCGCTTTGGCTTCGATTTGGCGAATCCGTTCGCGCGTGACGTCGAACTCCTGGCCAATTTCTTCCAGCGTATGCTCACGGTCGCAACCGATGCCAAACCGCATCCGGATTACTTTCTCTTCTTTTGGAGAGAGGGTTTTCAGGATGTTGGCGGTCTCATCGCGGACGTTCGATTCGATAACGGCGTCCACGGGTGAGCCCACCCAGCGATCTTCGATCAAATCGCCCAATGCTGATTCCCCGTCGCGTCCCACCGGGGTTTCCAGCGAAACGGGGTCGCGCGAAATGGTCTTCAGCTTTTGGACTTTTTCAACCGGAATATCCATTCGACGGCTGATTTCTTCATTCGTTGGCTGCCGGCCGAGTTCCTTTTCCAACTCCCGGGTCGCCCGCAGGAATTTGTTCATGGACTCGTTCATGTGAACGGGGATACGGATGGTACGCGACTGGTCGGCGATCGCGCGCGTGATGGCCTGGCGAATCCACCATGTGGCGTAGGTGGAGAACTTATAGCCGCGGCGATACTCGAACTTATCGGCGGCGCGCATCAGGCCGATGTTGCCTTCCTGAATGAGGTCGAGCAGGTGCAGGCCGCGGTTGACATACTTCTTGGCGACCGAAACGACCAGGCGGAGGTTGGCTTCCACCAGGTCCTTCTTGGCCTTTTCGGCTTCCACTTCGCCATGGCGGATCACGGTGATGGTGTGCCGCAACTGGCTTAGGGACGCGCCGGCGAACTCCTGCTTCTTCTTGACTTCCTTCTTGAGCTCCCGTACCCGCATCTGATTCTGCGGGTCCTTGCGGGCCTCGAGTTTGTGCAGCTCGGAGTCGAGATGGGTGATCTCGTCAACGGTGCGTTCAATTTCCTTTGCGAACTCTCGCCAGCGGCTGGGCAGGAACGGCGTGGTGCGAATAGCGACGCTTAGATCCACCTGTGCGCGGGCGGCTTTGTAGTAAATCTTCCGGTAAGCCTTCTTGACCAGCGGGTTCTTTTCCGACGCCTTCGGGGCTGGAGTCTCCAGTAGCTTTTCCAGCGACGTCATCTGCCGCTTGTGCAGCAGGCCCAGATTGATCACGCGCTCGGCCAGTTCCTTGCGCATCTTGGCTTCGGCGGGAGTTCCCTCTTCCACATCGCCCAAGTCCACCAGGTTGTCCAGGTCGATCTCGGTGCGCTTCAATTGTTCGGTAAATTCGATGACGCGGTTCTGCACAACAGCCGAACGGCTGATGGCCTTCATCATGCGTAGTTTCCCGCGCTCCATCCGGCGGGCCAGATTCACTTCCCCTTCCCGCGTCAATAGCGGTACGGCACCCATTTCGCGCAGATACACGCGGACCGGGTCATCGGTATAGATGGACTCTTCCTGTTGCTGAGCCGCCTGAAAGTCTTCCCCATCATGAACTTCTTCCGGGTGAAAAAAATTCGTTTCTTCGTCGAAGGGTAGACCTAGTGGCTCGGTAGAGTCGCCAAGGTACTGGTCGTCAAAATGATCCATTCATCCCACTTCTCCGCCATCTCAAGACGGAATAAGCTCGCTGCGTTGTGGTGATCGGGCGGTGGGGCTACTGCCCGGCAGGCACGCGAATCTCGACCCTCTTTGCAAGGAGCGCCAAGACTGAGTATAGCATCCAACCGCCTGAATGTTAAGAACGAAATCGCTCCTATTCATTCTGATGCTAAATCTGTCAAATGGTTACGGAAAATCGCTTTCCCCGATTACGTGGTGCTTATCGTCTAACTACCAAAGTCGTAATTTGACTGCTAGCGGCCGTCCGAACGCCGCGTCCGAAGCAATGTCTGCAACTCGCTCAAAAACGCCTGCTCATCCTGAAAGTCCCTATATACAGATGCAAACCGGACATAGGCGATCTTATCCAGGGCGCGTAACTCGTCCATTAGAATTTCTCCTACATCAGTAGTTGAAAGCTCGCGTTCCGCGTTGTCCGCCAGCCGGGCCTCCACCTTATCTACGATCTCGGCCAGCTTCGTAATCGAAATGGGACGCTTCTCGCAGGCCTTCAGCAACCCGCTCAAAATCTTTTGCCGGTCGAACTTCTCCCGCCGGCCATCCTTTTTCACCACCATATAGGGGATCTCATCGATCTTCTCGTAAGTAGTGAACCGCCGCTCGCAAGCGATACACTGCCGCCGGCGCCGGATGGAATCCCCTTCCTTGCTCTCGCGGGAATCGATAACCTTATCTTCCTGATGCGCGCAAAATGGACATTTCATGGTTGCGTTTCCTGGCTTTGCAAATCCTCGCCGATCCGTCGCAGGCTTTGCCAGCGAAGACCCTCGGACGCCGCTAGCGCCGTCCCGATAGGCAGGATACTGACCCATGTTACCAGCCAGTTGGCCACGGCGATTCCCGTGGCTTCGGCGCCGCTAAGGCCAAATAACTGGGACAGCACTACAGCACCCGCCACCTGCACGCCTCCGCCGATACCGGGAATCTGGATGATGCTGCCGAATGCCACAAATCCCAGATAAACCACAGCGTCGAGATTGCCCATATGCGCGGTGGCTGGGAACGCCCGGAAGAAGCAAATGGTCCCGCCGGTAATCACCACCCACTCAATCGCCGTAATTCCAAATAATCCAATCAGATCCGACGTATTGCGGCAGCAGGCCATACCGCTGGTAAACGACGATGCCAGCCCCTTGGAACGGGTAAGCCAGGGCTCCGGCAGAAACGCCAGCGCATCGGACAGACGCCCGGCGACAATCTCCTTCGATTTTCCCGCGAAGAATAAAATGATCAGGCAAGCGACGGCCATTACGGCCACCAACCCGCCGCCCACATTCAAAATCCAGGCGATTCCGGGAGACACATCCCGCCCGCGCGGGTCAAAAGCGTACAATCCAAAGCCAAAGAGTGCCAAAACCGCCAGCAGATCGAAAACCCTCTCGAGAAACCACGTCGCCATCTGCGACGGGAAGGAAATTTTCTCCGACCGGGCGATCAGCCACGGCCGAACGAACTCGCCGGGCCGGCCCAAGAGGATCACGGCGGTGAATCCGATCGCCGTTGCCTTGAAAATTCGCCACGCCGACGATTCCGGAGCCAGCGGCCGGATCATCATGCGCCAGCGTAGTACCCTGGCGAGATAGGTACCGAGTACAAGTGCCGCGGCCAGGCTCATCCAGCTCCACTGGACGTTACGGTACACGGCTCCGAACGCATTCCAATCAAACGACTTAAGCCGCTGCCAGCTCCCTGCCACCAGGATCGCGGCGACGAGAACCAGCAACACGGGAAGCCAGCGTTTTAGGCGGGAAGCAGAAACGGGAGACGGGGGAAAACTCACAGGAAACCAAGTACAACGGCTGACGGCCGTTGTAAACTACAAAACGGTAGCCTAAGCCTTACAAATCGTGCGAACTTATTATGGCAGATCCTCGTAACTAGTTCTGAACGCGTCATTCGGCTCATGCGGGGAATGTGAGCACTGAGACGCGCCAGGAAGGAGACCGAGGACGTGATGGCACTGGCCGCAATCTTAGAAGTCCAGCAATTCGGGGAAACCCGAGAATTGGGAACAGGCGTGATGTCGGCTTGGGACGTGTCCCAAACTGCCCGCCTCGGGAGCCGAAGCTTGGAACCAACTTTCGACCTCGACTTACAACTGGTGGAGCGATGCCTCTCCGGGGACGAGGGCGCATGGGAAGATCTGGTAAAAACCCACACGCGGCGTGTCTATTCGATTTGCTACCGGTTTATTGGCAAGGAGTCTGAAGCGCAGGATCTGACGCAGGACGTCTTTCTACGGCTGTTCCGGACGCTCGCCTCGTTTCGAGCCGGTCAGGGATCGTTTACGGTCTGGCTTTCGCGGATGACCCGCAACCTGCTCATCGATCACTACCGCCGAACCCGCCAGGAACGGATTACGGATTCGATTGAAGAACAACTGCCGATGCTGGAAGAGCGATCTCTCGGCTCCGGCGGGCGCGCCGACGGCCTGCTGGCCGGCCGCGAAGCGTCGGAACTTCTCCAGGGTGCGCTGCAGCGCCTCTCCCCCGAACTGCGGGAGACGGTAATTTTGCGCGATCTGGAGGAAATGGAATATAAAGAGATTGCCGAAACTTTGGGTGTTCCCGAGGGTACGGTAAAGTCCAGGCTGAACCGCGGCCGGGCTGAGTTAGCCCGCATTCTGCGGAAGCATCAGGGCACTGGGATAGCGTCATGACTTGCAACTGCGCGGAATTCGAAATCCTCCTCTGCGACGCCGTCGACGGAACTCTCCGCGGCGAGCAGCAGGCGGCCTTTGAGGCCCACCGCCAGTCGTGTGCCGGATGCCAGGAGCTGGCCGCCGATGTACTGGGTGTCACCGCTTTCGTCAGCCGCGTGGCCGATGTGGAACCGCCCAAAGAGCTCTTAACCCGCATCCTCTTCGAAACCGCGGGCAGCAAAGCCGGCAAGGTTGCCAATGAGAGCGGATCCGGGCTGTTGGGCAAAATCAAACGGCTTGTCCGGCCTATCCTCCAACCCCGGTTAGCCATGGGAATGCTAATGACCATGCTCTCCGTTTCCATGCTGACCCAGGCGTTCGGCCTGGAGCCCCGGCAGCTTCGGGCGTCCGATCTGGAGCCCGCGCGGATCTGGGCGGGCGTTGAGGACGGCGCTCATCGCCAGTGGTCGCGTTTCGTTCAGTACTACGAGAACATACGCGTCGTGTATGAAATTCAATCGCGGCTCAAGGAATGGGCTGACCAGCAGGAGCAGGATCGCCAGGCGCAGCAGAAGGAATCTGCCACGTCGCCACAAAACAAAGCCGTACCGACACCGTCACCGGGCCGATAGAGCGTGGGACGGAGCCAATTCGAAATTACTTTTTAGGGGAGTTTGTCATGGAACAAACTGGAGATATCCAGACGGCATACTGCCGCATTTGCGGGAAGGCGTTAGCGCCCGAAGAACAGCATTCGGCGCTCGGAACCATTTACTGTTCCGAGCACGTTCCGGCTCCCCCACCTTCGCAGCCTCCGCCCCCATCCCCGTGGACTACGAATCCCAGCGCGCCGCCGCCGCCACCACAATCGGCCACCGCGCCCGGTACCCCATCCCCCGGCCTGGCTTTCATTCTCGGCCTGATCCCCGGCGTCGGCGCTATCTATAACGCGCAATACGCCAAGGGCCTCATCCATGTTGTCATCTTCGGGTTCCTGATCAGCGTCGCGAACGCGGACTCCGTGGGAGATATGCAGCCGTTGTTTGGAATGCTCTGCCCGGCTTGGGTCTTTTATATGGCCTTTGAGGCGTACCATACCGCCAAAAAGCGCTCCGAAGGCATGCCGGTGGAGGAGTTCTCGAGCGTGATCCCCGTACGCACCGACGGCCCGCCCGTAGGCCCCGCCGTCATGATCGGCCTGGGCGTGATCTTCCTCCTGAACAACCTCGGCCTTCTCCGCTTCTCCCAGATCTTCAAGTTCTGGCCCGTTGCCCTTATCGGCCTTGGCGTCTACCTCCTGATAGAGCGGACCCGTTCCGGATCCTCGCACGAACCGGGGGTGAGCCGTGAACAGTAATAGCAATTCGCTGCTCCTCCGTGCACTGCGCGGGCCGTTAACCCTCATCCTCATCGGAACGCTCTTTGTCATCGATCACGCCGGCATGCTGAGCTTCACCAAGACCTGGCCGATCATCATCATTTTCCTGGGCATCATCCGGCTGGGCGAACGCGCCCTGGCTCCGGAACAAACTCCGCCCCCGCCCTATTCCCAAGGAGGTGCGCAATGAAACGCTCATCCGTCGTCGGCCCCCTGATCCTCATCGTCATCGGCGCCGTCTTCCTCCTGCGCAACTTCATCCCCGATTTCCGGGTCATGGACATCCTCAGCGACTACTGGCCCTGGCTGCTGATCGGTTGGGGAACTCTCCGTGTCGTCGAGATCCTGAACTGGCACCGCAACGGGCAACTCGTTCCCCGGGGCGGAATGAACGGCGGCGAATGGGTACTGGTAATCTTCATCTGCCTGTTCGGCAGCGGAATGTATGCCGCCCGCAACGCCAACCTGTTCCGGGTTAACGGAATCCATCTGCCCAGTTGGGACATCCTCGGAGAACGGTTCGACTTCGCCATTTCCGGCTCGCAGGCGTCGGCAGGCAAGACCCCGCGCATCGTCGTCGAAAACCCCCGCGGCGGAACCCGCATCATCGGTGTGGATTCCGAAGAGGTCCGCGTTACGGGCACGAAAACCATCCGCGCCATCACCCGCGACGACGCGAACAAAGAGGACAAGTCCACCGCCTTCGAAATCGTCAAGTCCGGCGACCAGATCATCATCCGCACCAACCTGGAGCGCGCCACCAATTCCCGGCAGGCCCAGGCCGACCTTGAAATTACTGTCCCCAAAGGCGCCACCATTGAAGGCCGCAACGGCAAGTTTGGAGACTTCGACATCGAAAATATCGCCGGAGCCGTCGAAGTTAACAGCGACAACGCCGGCGTTCGTCTCAACAATATCGGCGGCGATGTCCGCATCGATCTGCGCCGCAGCGACATGGTGCGAGTCGTCAACGCTAAAGGTAACGTCGATATCAAGGGCCGCGGCCAGGATGTCGAGCTTGAAAATGTCGCCGGCGTCGCTACGGTCAGCGGCCAATACTCGGGCGAGATGAAGTTTCGCAACCTCGCAAAGCCGTTCCGTTTCGAAAGCCAGAACTCCAGCCTCCGCGTCGAACGCATCGAAGGGGAAATCGAACTCGTGCACGGGCGCCTAGTCGGTCGCAGGCTCGTTGGGCCCATTCAAATCACCAGCCGGTCCAAGGATATTGAGCTCGCCGACTTCACCAACACACTGGAAATCGATCTCGAACGCGGCGACGTGCAACTCCGCCCAACCCGCCTGCCTCTTTCAAAGATCTCGGCCCGCACCCGCTCGGGCAAGGCCGAACTCATCCTCCCCAACGGCGCCAAGCTCGACTTGAAGGCCGAAGTGAAGAAAGGCCGCATCGAAAACGACTTCGGTGAACCTTTCCGAGTCCGCGAGGAAGGCCGTGCGGCAACGATCAACGGCACCACCGGCGGCGGTCCCGAGGTGAAAATCGAAGTGGGACAAGGCGAAATCGAAATCCGCAAGTGGAGCAACGAGGACGCACCCCCGCCGCCGGCTCCGCCGGCCCCAAAAGCGCCCCTTGAAGTCACGAAGCAGTAAGCAGCAGGATTCGGATGTCCATCACGTTCGTCCGCGTCGGGCCGGTTTTCAACAAGTCTCCGGCAGCCTCCAGGAACGCGTAGCTGTCGTTGTTCTCGAGATCGGTGCGAGCAATTCGCCCTTTTGCTGCCGCGCGCCCAACGGTTCCGGCGTCGGCCAACCCGCCCGCGGCATCGGTGGGACCATCCGTTCCATCGGTGCCCGCGGATAACGTCAAAATTCCCGGTTGATCCGCCAACTCCATGGCCGCGGTCAACGCGAACTCCTGGTTCCGTCCGCCCATCCCCTTGCCGCGAATCGTCACCGTCGTTTCTCCGCCGGAGAGGATACAAGCCGGCGGCGCTACCGGACGGCGTGCCCGCTGGGCCTCTTTCGCGATCTGCACATGCATCCGCGCTACATCCCGCGTCTCGCCTTCAATCGTCGTCGACAATACAAGGGGCCGGTAACCCAGTTCCTTCGCCTTCGCCGCGGCCGCATCGACGGAGAGCGCATTGCTGCCGATGATGACATTCCGCACGCGGGCAAAAATCGGATCGCCCGGTTTCGGCGTTTCCTCGCGCGGTACCGGTCGGGGGAGCGTCAACTGAAATCGGTTCAGTATCGCATCGACATCGGTCCACGTCGTGGGATCGGGCGCGGTTGGGCCGCTGCCGATCGTCGAAAGGTCGTCCCCAATTACATCGCTCAGAATTAGCGTTAACACCTGCGCCGGGGCCGCCGCGCGCGCCAACTGCCCTCCTTTGATCCCCGAGAGATGCTTCCGCACGCAATTCATCTCGTGAATGTTTGCCCCGGCGGCCAGCATCTGGCGCGTCAGTCCTTGCTTTTCCTGCAGCGTGAATCCCTCCACCGGCAGTGGCATCAGCGCCGACGCCCCGCCACTGATCAGGCAGATCACCAGGTCCTCAGCACCGGCGCGCCGCGCCAGTTCCGCAATTTCCTTCGCCGCCTCCACTCCCCGCTCGTCCGGAACCGGGTGCGCCGACTCCCGCAACTTCACCCTCCGCAGCGGCAGTGTATGCCCGTCCTTCACCACCACGCAGCTTGCCGTGATTCGCTTCCCCAGCAGCTTCTCCACCGCCCTCGCCATCGGCGCGCAGGCCTTTCCCGCACCGACAACATAAATACTCCGAATTTTGTCCAGCTGGTACTTACCTCCGCCGGCCAACAGGACACCATCGACCACGCGAACATGCCGGAGCAAAGCCTCTTCCGGATCCGCCGCCCGTAGCGCGGCCTTGCAGATCGCCAGCGCGTCCTTCCGCAAATTCATTGAACCGCCTCCATAATGGTCCGCACCGCTTCGTCTAAATCGTCGGAAACGATCGGAATGCGAACATCGGCCAGTGCATACTCCGGCACCCGCTTGTCGAACAAGGCCCGAAACTGTATCGGATCCTTGGCCAGTGGCCGGTGCGCGAACCCGGAAACACGCCGCAGCGCCACTTCGAATGGACAATCCAACCACACGCTCGTCCCCGTTCCCCGCAGCAGATTACGGTTCCGCGCAAACGTAAACGCGCCCCCGCCCAGCGCTAATACAATCCCTTCCCCGCTTTGTACTCGCGCCGCCAGCGCCGCATGCTCCGCCTCGCGAAACGCCTCCTCGCCGTCGTTCGAAAAAATATCGGCGATCTTCCGGCCCGCCGCCGCCTCAATATCGTCATCCAAGTCGACGAAAGGCCGCCCAAGCTTCTCCGCCAGCCGCCGTCCGATCGTAGACTTTCCGCTTCCCATGAACCCAACCACGTAAATTGGCTTACTCATTCCTCGCCGCCAACCGATTCCATCATGCCGCGCAGCCGTGTGTCCACAACATCCGGAGCCAGACGCGCCGCCGCCACCAGCGCCCATCCCAGCCCCGGCGTCATCACCGTCCTCTTCCCCTGCTCCATCCCGTCGGCCACCGCGCGCGCTACCGCCTCCGCCGTTGACGCGAAGCGCTTGCTGCTCGACAACTTTGGCGAAGGCCGTCCACTCAATACCGCCGCTTGAAAGTTCGTATGCACATACCCCGGGCACACCAGCATCGCCCCTACACCGCTGGACGCCAGCTCCATCCGCAGCCCCCGCGTGAACGCCTCCAACGCCGCCTTCGACGCCGAGTACAGCGTGAACCACGGCAGAGTTACCTTGCTGGCAATCGAAGCGACATTCACGACCATACCGCTCCGCCGCTCCACCATCGCCGGTGCCAGCCGTTGGGTTAGATCCACGGCCGCAAACAAATTCACTTCGAATACCCGTCGCAAATCGTCCATCGGCGTCCGCCACGACGGCGCATAAACGCCAACTCCGGCGTTATTGATCAACACATCAATCCGGCCCAACGCCGTCAGCGCCTCCGCAACAGCGCGAGCCCGCTCGTCCGGCACTGCCAGATCCGCCTGAATCGAAACCGCAACCTCCGCCGACGCCCGCCGCGAAACTCCCGCCACCCGCGCCCCGCGCCTGCTCAGTTCCACCGCCAAAGCCGCGCCGATCCCGCTCGACGCGCCCGTGAGAAATATGTTGCTGCCTTCTATGCGCAAGCGAAGGGATAATAGTAACATGCCGGACAAACTACTGCCGCTATTCCCCTTGGGCGTGGTCCTGTTCCCGCGTACGAGCCTTCCCCTGCACATTTTTGAGGATCGCTACAAATTGATGATGAATGAGCTGCTGGAGGACTCCCGGGAGTTCGGCGTGGTCCTCACACTCGAACAGGGCATCGCCTCCGTCGGCTGCACCGCCCGCATCGACCGTGTCGCCAAGTCCTACGAGGACGGCCGCCTCGATCTGGAAACCACGGGCTACCGCCGGTTCGAAATCGCGGAACTTAACGAAGACCGCCCGTTCCTATCCGGCGAGGTGACTTTTTTCGACGACGACCTCGACGCAGCTCCCGCCCCTGAAGCCGTCGTTCTGAAAGCCATCGCCGGCTATTACGCCATGCGGGCCCTGAAAAGCGGCGAATCGCTTCCCGAACCGCGCCTGAACGACAATCAGCTCAGCTTTCAGCTCGCCCAAGCCGTCATGGACGTCCATGTCCGCCAGACGATCCTCATGTCTCGCAGCGAAACCGAACGCATTAAACGCCTCGCTGAGCACTTCCCGCTGACCGCCGCCCGCGAGCGCCGCAAAGAGCATTTCCGCACATTGGTACCCCGCAATGGCCACGCCCGCCTCCTCCCTAGTTCATGACCCGCCAACATCTGATCATTGACGCCGACGATACGCTTTGGGAAAACAACATCTTCTTCGAGCAAGCATTCGACGAATTCGTCGACTTCCTCGCCCATTCCAATATGTCGCCCCGGCAGGTCCGCGATGTGCTCGACGCCATCGAAGCTGTCAACGCGAAGATCCACGGCTACGGATCGAAGAATTTCGGCCGCAATCTGGCGCAGACCTACGAGCAACTCGCCCAGCGCCCTATTGACGACGCCGATCTCGCCACAGTCGTCGCCTTTGCCGAACGAATCCTCGACCACCCCATCATTCTCCGGCCCGGCGTCGACGAAACACTCGGCTACCTGCGCGACAAACATGAACTGACCCTCTTCACGAAAGGGCACCCCGACGAACAGCGCATGAAGATCGATCGCTCCGGCCTAGCGCCGTTCTTTCACCACGCCGAAATCGTCAAGGAGAAGGACGTTACGGCGTACCTCAACCTCGGAGCCGCACGCGGGTTCCATGCCCCGCATACATGGATGATCGGTAACTCTCCCAAGAGCGACGTGAACCCCGCGCTGGCTGCGGGCTTCAACGCCGTATTCCTGCCCCACCCGCGAACCTGGATTCTGGAGCACGAGGAACTCGCCCAACCTACGGGCGCCGCAAAGCTAATTGTTCTAGAACATTTCGGCGAACTAAGCGAACATTTCTAGGGCGTCCGCGCTATTCCTGTTGTGAGGCGAGTCTGTTAAACTCGCACTCGAACCCCAAGGAGTCAGATATGAACCCCTCTACCGCGCGGCCTAGTTCCGCGTTTATTGGTGTGTCCTGGCTCGCCCTTTTGCTGGGCGCGCTTACCTATAACATCGGATTGTGGAATGCCACCATGGCGCTGAATGAGAAGGGTTACTATTTCACGATCCTCATGTACGGCCTGTTCGCCGCCGTATCGCTGCAAAAGTCGGTCCGCGATCGGCTGGAAGGACTGGCCGTAACCGCACTGTACTTCGGCCTCTGCTGGATCTCCGTGCTGCTCTGCATCATGTTGCTCACCGTTGGTCTCTGGAACTCCACACTGCTCGGCAGCGAAAAGGGCTTCTACGCGATGTCCTATCTGCTGAGCCTCTTTGGAGCTGTCGCCGTCCAGAAGAATGTGCGCGACGTGGCCCTAACGGCGTCCGTTACCCCGCCGATGCCTCCCATGCCGCCGATGCCGCCGATGCCCCGGCACTAAAATAGGGCCGTCCGGGTTGGACGGTCCTTTACGATCCGAAATTATTCTTCGTCCAATAAGTCTCTGTTTTTCTGATAGTTGCGGCGAAATCTAAAATTCACCGCCCCGCGGTTGCTGGACAGGCGCCCCCTACCATGGGAACGCCATGAAACAATCCGCTCTTATCCGCCGCCTCGCCCGCGCCACTGGCGTGACACCCGCCGCCGCCGCTGATCAGCTCGATCAGATGGTTGCGCAAATCGTCACCCGGCTGCGCCGCGGGCAGGCCGCTAAAATACCGGGTTTGGGAGCCTTCCCGCCCGGTAATCGAAGCCATTTCGATTTCTCCAAATCCGCAAAGTCCGGCAAAGGAACGCGGTGATGGGCGCCAATACCGAAGACCTGGTCCGCATCCTGCGCCAATGCCTGAACGAAGGCCGCCGTGTTGAAATCGATGGCCTCGGAACCTTTCGTGCCACGGGAGGCGAGTTTCAATTCGTCCCGAACACGCGCCGCCGCGTCTTCCTGGCGTACGCCGCCGAAGACGCGGCCAAAGTGGAGCACCTCTACGACGCGCTTGCCATCCGAGGGTTCGAGCCATGGATGGATCGGCGCAAACTGCTCCCCGGCCAGAACTGGCCGCGAGCCATTGAACGCGCCATTCGCAACTCGGACTACTTCGTGCCCTGTTTCTCCCAGCTTTCCGGGGGAAAGCGCGGCCGCTTCCACGCCGAGCTGCGGTACGCCCTCGATTGTGCGCTCGATCAGCCGCTCGATGGCGTCTTCATTGTGCCCGTCCGGCTGGAAGAGTGTTCCGTGCCGCGTCAGATTCAGGAGCGGATTCAATACGTTGATCTGTTCCCGGACTTCGATGCCGGGCTCGATCGCATGGCCGAATCCATGCGGCGCGGCCGGCCGCATTGATCAGAGCTTCTTCTTGATCAGCGCGGCGTTCTTCGCATCGGGCGCCAATTCCAGGTACTTCGCGTAAGCCTCTTTGGCGCCTTTTGTATCCTTCCGCTTTTCCAGCGATTCGCCCAGCCGCAGCCATGCTTCGGCCAGCCCCGGATTCCATTTCGTAGCTTCCAGGAATCGCTGGCTGGCGGCCTTGTAATTCCCCTTCTTCGCGTAGAAGTTGCCGGTCTTTACTTCCTTCTCCGCTTGAATCGGATTGAAGCTGTACTCCTTGGTCTCGACCAGGTTCGTGTCTTCTTCCGGCGGCTCTTGCGTTGCGGGAGTCGTGGGTTGCGGTTGCTGCGCGTTCAGCGCGGCAAGCGTCAAAAAGACAGCGATACAAATCCAGCGTGCCACAATTGAATTATAGCGCTGGCCGGCGTTTATGGACCTCAAAGTTAAAGTCTCGCAGTTGCCTCTATTGCCTGGGGTCTATCTCTACAAGAACGCCCACACCGAAGTCATCTACGTCGGAAAAGCCAAAAATCTCCGCGCCCGCGTCCGCAACTACTTCTCTGACGACAGCCTCGCGGACGCCAAAACCGGCACCCTGATCAGCGAAGCCCGCGACATCGACTACATCGTCGTCGACAACGAAAAAGAGGCGCTCGCCCTCGAAAACTCGCTCATTAAGCAGTACAAACCGCGGTTCAACATCCTGCTCCGCGACGACAAGACTTACCCTTACATCAAAGTAACCGCCGAGAAATATCCGCGCGTCTTCGTCACGCGCCGCCTCCGCAAGGATGGGGGCTCCTACTACGGCCCCTATTTCCCCGGTAATCTGGCCCATCGCCTTGTCGACTTCATCCACCGCCACTTCAAAATTCCCTCCTGCAAGGTCGATCTCACCAGGCTCCATCCCAATCCCTGCCTGCAATATCACATTCACCGCTGCCTGGGCCCCTGCGCCGCCGGGCTTACCACGGATTTCGAATACGCCGCCGCCATCGCCAACGTGCGCCTCTTCCTCGAAGGGCGCCTGAGGGATCTCTCCAAGCACCTGCGCAATCGCATGGAGGCCGCCGCCGAAGATCTCCGCTTCGAAGAAGCCGGAGCGATTCGCGACCTCATTCAGACTGTCGAAGAAATCGAAGACCGTCAGAAAATGGCCGCTGCCTCCGGCGACGATGTCGATATCTACGCCTACTACGCCGAACCCCCGCTCCTTGCGGTCAATCTCTTCCATCTTCGCAACGGCCGCATCGTGGACCGCCGCGAATTCTACTGGGAGGATCAATACGAGTTCCAACCCTCCGAGTTCATGGCCGCGCTGATCAAACAGGTCTACCTCGACCAGACCTACGTCCCCGCCATTATTCACGTCCCGGCCGACTTCGAGGACCGGCCCGCGCTCGAAGAACTGCTCTCCGATAAGCGCGGCCGCAAAGTGGAAATCCACACCCCGCAGCGCGGCCAGAAGAAGGCGCTCTACGACCTGGCGGAAACCAACGCCAAACACTGCTTTGATGCCCGTTTCCGCGTCTTGAAGCCGTCCTCCAAGGCCATCATCGGCGCCTTTGAAGACGCCACCGGCGTTCCGCTAAACCCCGCGCGCATCGAATGCTTCGATATCTCCCACGTCCAGGGAACGGACAAGGTAGCGAGCATGGTCGTTTGGGAAGACGGCCGCATGAAGAAATCCGACTACCGGAAATTCATCATCAAAACAGTGGAGGGCAACGACGACTTCGCATCCATGCGCGAAGTAGTGACGCGCCGCTATAGCCGGATCCGCGACGAAGGAGGAAAGATGCCGGGCCTCGTGTTGATCGATGGCGGGCTGGGACAACTGCACGCCGCCGCGGCCGCGCTCGAATCCATCGGGATCACCGACCAGCCGCTGGCCAGCATCGCCAAACGCGAAGAGTGGATCTACGTCTACGGCACCGAAGACGAGCCCATCATCCTCGACCGCTTCCATCCCGTTCTTCACCTTGTGCAAACCGTCCGCGACGAAGCGCACCGCTTCGCCGTGACCTTCCACCGCAATCGCCGTGATGCCAGCCGCCTCCGCAGCGAGTTGCTGCAAGTCGAAGGCGTCGGTCCGAAAACCGTGGAGAAGTTGCTGAAAAACCTCGGCAGCGTCGAGCGGGTCCGTGCGGCCAGCATCGAGGAGCTAAGCCGCGAAGTCGGCCTGGCGGCCGCTCAACGGTTGCGCCAGCATTTTGAGGCGCCTCAGTAACTAGCTGGCATCCCGGAAAAATTGGGCGTCGAGACCGTCTGATTGCCGGCTAAGTATTCAGAATTGCGCGGAGTCAACAGATTCCCGGCAAAACTCAGGCCGCTACCACAGACCTAGGAACTTCAATACAAAAACAATAACGACAATCACGCCTATGACGTAAAAGATATTGTTGCCACGCATGGTTAACCTCGATTCCTAGCCCTGGAGGTAGAGCTTCGGCGCTCGCACACTTTGACATGTCTAGCATTTCGTAGATGCTGCACGCGCAACAGAGTTTCCCTCAACCCTACAGATAGTGAGGGCCCGTGGCATTCATTCTCCAGCAGGTATCGCCGAATGAAACTGCGGGGTTAGTGCGCGGATCTATCAAATACGCAGCCGGGTAGCGCTGGGCAGTTCATGGAGGACCCAAGGATGAATAGAACCAGCATTTCGCCCGGGAGCAGCGTTTTATTGCTCTGTGCCACGCTTTTGATCGCCGGATTCCCTGCTGTAGGTCAGGCTGTAGGACAGCAATCGACAGGGGCCAAATCATCCGGTCCCCAGCCTGTCGGGTCGGGTACACAGAGTTGGAGCGGCACGTTGTTTGATACGACTAATACGGCGTGCGCGGGAGAGACAAAGGGGGCGTCTCCCGCGGACACCTGCCCGGTGACCGTGTGCACGACGAGTTTCGGCATCCGGCTACCCGATGGAAAGCTGTATAAGTTCGATGAGGGCGGGAACTCGAAGGCTGCCTCAGCGCTTCAAAAGAGCAAAAAGGGCAGCAAACAGGTCTTTTCATACTGGCAAAGCGGCAAAGCGACAAAACCAATAACCGCGCATGTCACGGGTTCGATGACTAGTGACATTCTGAATTTGGAAACCGTCAGAATCGAATAACCTTCGCTTAATTCGGGAGGAAGGTACGACGCGCCTGCCGAAAAGGGATTTTGCCCTGCGGAGAGGCAGGTTCTTTGCAGCCTACCAGCGGTGAATGGAACGCCTATTTTCGCCCGCCGAAAATGGCTGTAGGCTATTGATTCTATGGTGCCCGGGGCGGGACTTGAACCCGCACTCCACTTTCGCGGAAACGGATTTTAAGTCCGTTGCGTCTGCCGGTTTCGCCACCCGGGCCTATTCATCAATTCTACCGCGCTACTCCCCGACCAGCAGCTTTAGCTCCGCTAATCGTCGCCCGAGTTCCTCGCGCCCCATCTTGCGGTACTTCTCCGGCAACAGGCTGCGGCGCGTGCACTCGCTGACGGCGATCAGCGTCTGCATTTCGATCTCCGCCGGGTAGGACGGAGGAATAAAATCCTCCAGCACATGGGTCAGGTCGGCGGCATCCACCGCCGTCTCCTTTTCCAGTGCGCTCTTCATGCTCGCGCGGACCAAAATCGCTTCGATATCCGCGCCGGACATCGAACCCGCCTTCTCCAGAAACAGCTTCTCGACTTCGGGAGACGCCAGCGTAACCCCCGTCTTCTTCATCATGACCCGCAGCATCGCCAGCCGGTCCTCGTCGGTGTCCGGGTAGAACAGCGCCAGATGCTCTTCCGCCCGCCCCTGCCGCTTCAAATCGACGGGAAGCAGATCCGGCCGGCACGTTAGCAGGAACCAAATGACCTTCCCGCGATTCTCCGTGTTTCCCATGAATTGGGCGATCTGCGCAAACACTCGCCCGCTCACGCCGGAATCGCCGCTCGAGGACCGGTCGCCCAACTGGGCATCGGCCTCGTCGACGATTACCATGATCGGACTCATCGCCTGCAACAGCGCGAGAACGCGCTGCAGATTGGCCTCCGTCTGCCCCTGCCACATCGAACGGAAATTCTTAAGAATTACGGCCGGAATGCCGACATCACCTGCGAAGCACGTCGCCAGGAACGTCTTCCCCGTACCCACGGGCCCGCACAGCACATAGCCCATCGGCACTACATCGCTTCGGCCGGCGCGAATGGCGGTAGCGGCATCGGAAAGCATCTGTTTCGCCGCCGCCGACCCGGATACGTTCGCCAACGTAAATCGCGTCTGCACGAACTCCAGCATGCCGCCGCTTTCGGCTTCGATCATCTCGCGCTTCCGCCGGCCCAATTCCTTCGCCGTCAGCGGCGACTCATTGTGATGCGCGTGCGCCAGCAGGCCCTGCAGTTGAACGCGCTTCAATCCGCTGGTCAACGCCGCCAGCGCCGCCGTAGAAACGTCGGAGCCCTCCGGAAGGGGCGTCTGCCGCAACTGCCAGTCGATGAACGCTTCCCGCTCCTTCGTATCCGGCAAAGGGATCGGCACCGAGGCCACACCCGGATGCTGCACGATGCTCTGGTTCACTTCCAACAGGTTTTCCGAGATCAGGCAGATCGTCACATCCTGTCGAAGAAACAAGGGATTCTGCGCCCAGCGCTTCAGGATCACCAGCGCATTCCGGTCCTCCGCCGAAAGGCTCTGCACATCGCCCGCGGGCGCGACCGTTTCGGCGAATGAAATCGAAAATGCGATCTTCCGGTTATCCAGCAGCCGCAGCCGCAGATAGTTGTCCAGAATATTCATCACGCCGTCGGGGTTGCGCGGCAACCCGCCCACGTAGTTGGTGCCGTGAAACGAGTCGTAGCCGGAAAGAGCGGAACGGAAATCCGCCTGCATCTCGTTGGTCGCGAACGACAGCCCGCCGCCGCGGTCGTAATCAAAGACAATCTGCCGCGCACCGAAGAGCCCCTTTTGCAGGAACTCCTTCAGCGAGACGAATTCCAACGACCCGTTACGCTGCAGCGGAACCAAATCGTGCACATTCCCGTGCAGCACGAACTGCACGTACGCGCCGGAGTAGTACTTCGCTGAGAGATCCTGCGCCCAACCGGGCCACTTCGTATCAGCCATTGCGAGTCCGGTCCCGTCGATCGAATGGATTCAACGACTGCGGAGCGCCCGACGGCATCGGCGAAATAGTATCGCCGCCGGCGATGGCAAAGAAGTCTTCGATTTCGCGAACGGTCGCCTCGGTCGTTTCCACATCGGCGATCAAGCCGTCCAGCCGGTCGGCCACCATCTGCGGATCGCTCATCGTGATGGATTGGTCGCGGATCAGCTCCAGCACGTCCTCAATCGCTTCGCACTGCACGTTGATCACCTGCAGGTCGTCGACAATCTTCCGGAACCGCTCCTGCCGCTTGCGCATAATCTCAACGCGCTTCTTGTTGATCTCCTGCACCTTGGCCGGCTGCTTGGGAAGGTCCCGCTCCAGCATCTCGATCTCTTTGTCGATCGTTCGCGGGTTGGCCCGCTGCAGATGTTCGGTATAGGTGATGCCGGCGTTCGCCAGGCGCAGGAACGAGTGCAGGAGACCATCCAGGCGGTCCGACATCTGGTCCACGAAAATCTGCGAAGTCGACGACAACCGCGCGTAATTTTCGCGAATCATCCGGCACAACTGTTCCAACTTGCCATACCGGTCGCGCACCATCGGCGTCAGTTGCATCTGCATCTGCCGGACGCGCTGGTCGTGGCTTTTCTTCTCCGCTTCGTACTTCCAGCTACGCACCAGGCGCCGGAATGCGCTCGATTGCGGCACCACGGCCAAGTACATCATCTCCAGGCCGGCGCCGAGTAGAATCGGCAGCGCGGTGCCTGAAATCAGCGCGAAGGCCGCCACGCCGGCCATCCCGATCACGTTGTACTGCCACTTGAAGGCTTCCTTCAAGTAGTTCGTGCTCCCGGTGTCGATCTCATCGACTTTGTTGACGATCCGGGACTTGTAGTTGAAGTCGTCTGGCATGGCGAACTAATCCAGTGTAGCGGTCTACAACGACGCGAATCGCAAACGGATCTCCTCCAACAGCGAGATAAACGCCGGATCGGTGGCGAGCCCTTTCCGCCACGCCAGCCCGCGTTCGGCAAGATTGTAAGTGGCCATAACTCGTGCGCCGGGGATCCGCTTACCGTTTTCGTCGGCCTCACGGCCCAGCAAAACCACCATATCGGCAATTTCGCAGACGGCCGATATGTCGTGGCTCACAATAATTGTCGTATTCAGCGTGTTCGCATGGGTGACTTCGCTGATCAGTTCCTGCACGGCATCCAAGGCGACAACATCCAGGCCCGAAAAGGGCTCATCCATCAGCAGAAACTGCTCGCTACACATGATCTGTTGCGCGATTGCGACGCGTTGGCGCTGGCCGCCCGAAAGCTGGGCGGGGTAGAAGTCCCGCCGGTCGTAGAGATGGAACCGCTCGAGCAATTCTTTGGCCCGCGCCTCGCAGGTGTTGGCGGATTTCCCACTGCGGGCGCCAGCCACCATCAGGTTGCTCCACACAGTACGGTGTTCGAAAAGGGGGTAATGCTGCGCGACAACTCCCACCATGCCGCGCTCCACCGGTTTGCCCGGATGGCCCACCAGCACTTGACCGGAATCCGGCTTGTTCAGCCCGGCAAGGATTCTGAATAGCTGCGTTTTCCCGATGCCCGAAGGGCCCAGAAGTCCGACGATCTGGCCGGTGGTCCGGTCATCATGATGGATATCCATGATGTCGAAACTCATGTTTCGCAAAATCTGGTTTCCACCCAGCCGCAGCGACACTTCCTTTACTTGCAGAATCGGATCGCGAATGGCGTAGCCGTTCGGCATTACTTGCGCTCCAATGTCAGTTCAGCGTAAGGGCAGAACAGACGCTTAAGCGCCCCGATTCCGTAGTCCTGCGCCAGTCCAACCACCAATATGATCAATTGAATCGCGAACACTTCCGCGAGATGGAAGTGCTTGTTTTGGTTCAAAAGCATCGCGCCGACGCCGCCTTCCGCCCGCGAAATGCCCTCCACCATCGTCAGCATCATCCAGCCGATCGCCGCATTCTGCCGCAGCACTTCAATCGCCCGGTCTAATGTGCCAAGCACTACAACTTCCCATACCACCTGCCATTCGCTCATTCGCAGTGTTCGCGCATGGTCAAACTTCGACTTCGGTATCGCTTCGATTTCCGCCGCCATCGAAGTGACAAAAAATACGGTCATACCGAAAACCAGGAGCGAAACCTTCAAATTGTGGCCGCCGCCAAAGATCAGCGTGAACACGAAGGTCAATCCGATCAGCCCCAAAAACCGTCCTTTCGCAACCGCTGCCGCAATAGGCCGAAAGAAGGGCATCACAGTGGCGTAGCAGAGTCCCAACGAAATCACCACCGTCCAGGCGAGCGCCTCCAGATTCATCAAAAAGCTGGTGATCAGTTCCTGTCCCAGACCCTGATCCATCCACAGGGTTCCCAGTGCCTTGAATACTTCCGGCGGCGTTGGCAGTACCTGGAAAGGCGCCACGAACCACAAAGCCAAAGCGAGCGCAACCTGAACGGCCACCACAATCCGCATGGCGGTTGAGGTGGCCGAATGGTTGGGCTGGAATACCTTGGCTACGTCGATCATGAACCGGTCGTACCGATGACGATCTCCACGCGGCGATTCTTCGCGCGGCCCTCATCGGTCGAGTTCGGGGCAATGGGGTTCTGTTGCCCATGAGCGAAAACGCGGACGCGGCCTTCAGGGAAATTCAACGCGGATTGCCCTTCCAGCCACTGCTTGACGGCAAATGCCCGGGACTCGCTCAACTGCATGTTGGCGTTCGCATCGCCCACGGAATCGGTATGCCCATGGATCTCCACAGCCGTTGAACCGGCCACCAGAAGATCTTTCATCATTTGATCCAACTCGCTCTTCGCTGACGCCGTGAACGTATTTTTGCCGGTGTCGAAAGTGATGTTCCATGCTTTCCGGCTCACGACACTGGTCAGCTTCTGCTCGGAAGAAAATGTGGGGACCGTCGCCGGGGCCATCGTTCCAGAGCGCGATGCGATCGCGGCTATATAAGAAGTATCGAGGATCTCGGGGACCGGATAATAGCTCGGCACCAAGTCCGGATACTGCTTCACTACGATGTCTCCGAAGACCGTATAGGTAGCCGCGAACAAATTGGCCGCACCCTTCGCCATGCCGAACAACATCAGGTTGTCGGCGAGGTTGTTGACGGTCGAGCCGCCCAACTCCACTTGCAGCCCCTGTTTATCGGGTTCCACGACGCCGTTGTAGTAACGCTCCCAGTAGTTATAATCGGCGTTCGCTTCGTGATAAACGGCCGTCGAGATCTGCGCGGCGTGTTTCAACGCTGCCGGATGCGCCTTCACCTGGTCGCCGCCATCGAAGATCGCCTTCAACATGCCCTCTACCGTGGAACGGTTGTCCTGCATCCAGCGGTCGATGCCAATGATCGTATTCGGCATCTGGCTCGAGTATTCCTTCGTCGAAACGATGGAAACCAGGCCGCCCTTTTTCTTGGCGACATTGACGTCACCCGGAGTCCAGGTCACGACGCCGTTGACGCACACGTTCTTCGTCTCGCCCGTCTTTTTGCCTTTGTCCACCACCGGGCGCTTCTCGCAATAGCCGGAGATGTACTTTTCGCCGGCATCGATATAATCGCTCGCCGCGACCCAGTTCAGGCACTTCGGGTCGTAGGTCTTCTCATCGGGGTTGTTGCACAGGCTGTTGTCGCCCAGCCACTTCTGCGCGATGTTCCAGTCGCCGTCGCGGAGATACCCCGCCACTAAACCGCCGCGGGACGCCGCCGGGTCCTTCTTCCACGCCGGCGGTCCCATAAACTTGTCTTCGCCGCGTGAGTATCCGGCGGATCCGACGACTTTAGCCGTATAGTCCGGCCCCAGCTTCTTCAACGTGTCGTTCAAGCCCTTCAGGAACGTCGCGGCGCCGTCACCCATGATGGCAACGAAATGCGCGCCTTTGGAGGGGTTTTTGCTTCCATTCTTCAATTCCGTCGCAAAGGCGACCAACGCCTCCTGCATCTTCCCGGAGTCATCCTCACGCACAAAGCGCAGGTTTACGCCTTCCTTGCACATCAGGCTGCCGTCGGTCGATTGCGGGCCGCCGGCGGCGAACATCATTCCCATCTGCGCGTTCCACGCCCAGTGGTAGAAGCGAACTTCGTCCTTGTTGTCGCATCCGCGCCTGGAACCCGGCAGACTTACCGCCGTCACGTTGGAAGTCGAGGAGCTCGACGCCGTTGGCAGGTCGATGTGGCCAATGTCCGTCGATTGGCGGACCTTCGCCCCCGGGATCAGTTTATCTAACAGTCCGTACTCTTTTAGCGTGTATCCGACAAGCCCCGCACCAACCAGGAATATCAGGATCCAACCGCCCTTTTGTATCTGAACAGCCATACGTCAAATCTCCTTCTTACAGGGACTTCTCGCCTTCGCGGCCGCCAAGTGTTTTTTCCGGAGTAGCGGCGCCGGCCTGGGGCGACACCATTCCCATCTCTATTTTGAACTGCTTCAGCAGCTCGTTGGCCTGCAGTTTTTCGGCTTCCTTCTCGATCTCGAATCGCTGCTGGTCCACATTGCTCAGCGCCATGTCCATGCGCGCTTCGTTGACGGCCGTCTGCTCCTCAATCTTCCGCACCATTTCGTCGTGCGTCTGGCTCACGCCCGCCACTTCGAACTGCTCCATGGCATCGGCCACTTTCCCTTGCCACTGCGAGCGCCGGTGGTCGCGGATCGCGCCCATCGCTTCGCGCGTCTTGCGTTCCTTTTCGCGCAGGAATGCCTGCTTCACCATCATCGCCTTGTCGTAGGCCGCTTTCGCCGCGGTTAACTGCCCCGTTGTTCGTCCCAGCGCGGATTTCGTATGCTCCAACTGCGAAGCGAACATCGCCGCCATATCGTCGCGGTTGGCCTGAATCGCCGCTTTGGTCTTCGCCGTCAGATCGCCGATCTCGCTCTTGTACTTCGCCTCTTCCTTCTCAAGCAAAGTCACATTCGCCTTCACCATGGCGATCGATTCGTTCATTCGCGGAACCTGATCGTTCATGTCGCGAATGTTCTGTTCCAGTATGATTTCGGGGTTTTCCGCCACCGAAATAAAAAAGCCTACAAACGACCGAATAACTCGGGAGAGCCTGTTGAACATGGCTTGTACGCGCCCTTTCCAAGCGCAAGACTTACGATCCGGGTTTAACTGCCGGCTGCGGATTGGTTGCAGTCGAGATCGGATTGTCCGTCACGAAATAGGATACGCAATCCGCGATGCGTTGTTCCTCAGCCTGCTTCGATTTTCGCCACGAGACGAACGATTCCTTCTGCTTGGCGACTTCGTCCAGGTTCGCCTGCAGCCGTGCCTTCTGTTCGGCGACGTACTTGTCCAGGTCCGCCTGGATCTTCCGATTCTCGGTTTCCTTGCGCGCTTCCAGATCGTCCACCGCCTTCAAGCGAACCCGTTCGAACGCATCCAGCGCCTGGTCGCGCCGGATGGCATCCTGGATTACTTCCTCGATCTTGACGCCGGCCGCTTCGAGCGCGACCATCACCGAGCCCTTCTTCACCTCAGGCGGCATCGCCTTGATGTGCTCGCTGTTCAGCATGTCGGCGACCTTCAGGATGGAATAGCCGTGCATCGGCGGTTTGATATCGGCGGCGCCGTATATATCGTTAAACGACGCATCTCCGCCGGCGAGAGCGGCCGCGGCCGGAGCCGCGAATTTGGCCGGCGGGGGCGGCGGCGCGGATGCTACCGGCATCGGCGTTCGACCGGGTGCTTGCATCTGGGACGCGATCTTCGCAATCTCGCTGGCCGCGCCGCCGGACGGAGGCGGTTCCGGTGCGCCCTCGTCCTTACCCTCTACGGTGACAATGTATTCGTACCACTTCTTTGAGGACATAGCTTTAGATATTGTGCCACGCGGAAATGGAAGCGGCCCGCCATCTCGTTTTGAGAGGCGGGCCGACTAGAAAATTCGGATTGGGAAATTAAGCGGCTTGCAGCTTGCGGAGGCGCAGCGTGATACGGCTCTTATAGCGGGCGGCGGTGTTCTTTTTGATCACTCCCCACTTCGCGGCACGGTCCACAATGGAAAACGTTTGCGGAACAATGGCCGACGCGCCGTTCAGATCCTTGGATTCGATCAAACGGCGGAGCGCCTTCAGACCGGTGCGCAGACGAGACCTGCGAGCGTTATTGATTACAGTTTGGCGCTCGGTCATACGAACGCGCTTCAGGGCTGATACATGATTTGCCATACACTAATTCGCTTTCCAGGATAGCAGGATCGGGTTCGGGCGGTCAAATGCGAGCATCATGGGGTGACTCTTATGCCGATTCGCGCGACTGCCGTATCGGCATAGCAGCTTAGCCCAATCGCAGCGGCCGGTATGGTCAAATCATCCGGCATGCGGACGGTTACCTGGTAAATGCCGATAACTCCGGGCGCCAATCCGGCGAAGGCGACATCCACTGGCTGGGCTGTGTCTCCGATCCACGTGCAATTCAGGGGCGAGGCAAGCGCTGCGGGCGGCAACACCGGACCGGGTGCTCCAGTTTCAACCGGTGGGAACACGGGCCCAAACCCGGTGGCATACAGGTGGACGTATTCGCCTTCCAGCGCGGGATCCCCTCGCGTAACCAATCCTCGCCAATCGCCATGGATCGCGTAGATCGGCGCTAGAGACGACGACCCTAAGACCTCCGAACCTACGGCCACGAATGCCGGCGCGAGAATGCCCACACTTCGTAAGGAGTGCACTAGTTCGAACGACTGTTCACCGCGGCGCAGCACGACTTCCGGCGGGTTACCCGGACCCGATTCCCTGGTTTCCCAACTGACCTGGTACGAGACTTTCTCCGGCGAGACCGAAATGGCCGGCGCCGGTGTACGGTTCACGAAAACACGCACTCCTTCAGAGCCGGCCAGGTGCTCTCCGAAGATCGTATAGGCGGATCCGAACGCCTGTGCGGGGTATACCGAGTCGGGCTCGCCAAAGATGTTTACCGGAAACGGTCCCGGTAGTGGCGACTTCGAGATGTACTCGGAGCGGTATCCGCTTCTCGCGTCCACCGTGATTAATTCACCGGCACCGGTCGTCGCAACAATCAAGCCCGAGACTCCGCTCAATGTAGCCTCTGTCAGCCCTTCCGGCTCCCGGGTAATTTGCCGGGAGGCGCCATCTTCCCAAAGGAACGCCTGCATTTTTCCATCAACCGGAGCCAGATACAAAACCTGCCGCGAATCGGCCGAAACCGCCGGAGACGTCCCAACCTCAGCCAGCAATTCGTCGGCTCCGGACCGGTGCCGAATGCGAATAGCCGACGGCTCCTGCTTCGCTTGATACACCACTACGGCCGTATTGGCCGAAAGCTCCGCCCGGTAGACGTCTCGCGGCTGCAGCCCCATCGGAATTGCGCCACCGGCCGGAGTCACTAACTGCCAGCCGTTAATGAGAATCGTGCCGTCCGAGCCAATCCACTTGCCACTCTGAGCAGGCGGTGGTCCAACAGGCACGCCCACGCCGGTTTCGAGGTCAAGCCGGTTAACCCACCGGTCAGCCTCCGATCCGCCGATCAATCCAAAACCGGTCTGCCGCCAAATGGAAACGTAGCGTCCGGAACGGCTGACATGCGCGGTTCCCAGAACGCGCCGCGATCCCAATCGCGTCCGAATCTCCGAAAACTCCTGAGGCATGCTTACGCAGGGCGTCCCGAACCGGCAAACAAATCGGGAATGGAGGGCCACGACGCTTCCATCGGCGTTGAGGCTCGACCCAACAACCATCCACCCGCCGGTTTCCAGCGATCCGCCCGGCGCTTGGGGGGACTGCGCCGCCAACTCAAACCCGCTCCTATCCAAACGGTACACCTTCGGCCAGGAAGAATCACTGGAGCCGATCGGACGCAGCCGCGTTGAAAAATAGAGCTGGCTGCCGCTGTCGTCGGTCGCGAGGCTTTCAAATTGGGAAAATGCGGGGAGAACGGCTAGGGCTGCAACGGAGAGCAAACGGTACATCGACCTTTACCTTGCATGCGCGCAGCCAACGTAAATGACTGAAAACACGATGCTATCGCACATCAATGCGAGTCGGTATTCGCCATCGCTGTGGCTCAATGCGCCGCCGGCATTTTCTCGCCCGCCTGAATCGGAATCGGCAAAATATTCTGCTTCGGCGGCAGCGGACACGTCGCAAACGGGGTAAACACGCACGGCGGATTCTTGGCAATGTTGAAATCAAACTCCGCCACGCCATCCTTGGGCAAGGGCGCATAGAGCATCCGTCCGCCGCCATAGGTCCCCTTGTTCGCCGTCCGGTCCTTGAACACGAAGAATAATTGCCCCTCGTCCTCCACTGGTTCCAGCCGGTACGTCTGCCCGTCCAGCACAAACTCCACCAGCCCCGGACTCACCATCTTCTGAATATTCCCGGTCATGTCGGCAAAGTTGATCGTCCGCTTGTACGGATGAGGAATGAACTTCCCCCGCAGCTTGTACTTCGCCTGAATCGGGTACCAACTGCTGCCCGTGTACTCCCGTCGCATCTTGCTTTCCGCGTCTCGCAGCCGGATGGCGAACTTGCCGTTCCGCTCAATCGCCACCAGCCGCATACCGTCGATCTCCACCGTATCCGGCGACCCCGAAGTATCGGTCCGCAGCGCCCGTACAGCCCCCGCCGTATCGCGATACCGCACCGTCTTCCCATCGAACAAGAACGCGCCCGCCTTCGCCGCTCCGCGCGGCAACTGCACATCATTCCCCTCCGCCGACCCAACCGCATTCTCGCCCGGCTTCAACCAATAAAGACCGGCTACGCTCAACCAGCCTGTGTATGGAGCCTTCAGCCCCGCTTCGTACTTTTTCCGCCACTCTACAACAGACTGGGTATGCGCGTCGGCGGCCAGCACGAGCAGTTGGCTGGCTACCAGCCAAACAATTCGTGTAACCATACTTCATGGTATGCCTATGCGCACCGTTTTCCTACTCGCACTGACACTCTCTTGCCTGGCGCAGGATTTTTCGAAACTGTCCGTCGAAAAAGTAGCCGGCGGCTTCACTTTCACCGAAGGCCCGGTTTGGAGCCGGGATAACTATCTGATCTTCTCCGACGTTCCCGAGAACAAAATCTGGCGCCTGGCCAGCGACGGCAAAACGCCGTACCGCGAAGCGTCAAATGGCGCGAATGGCAACACCTTTGACGCGCAGGGCCGCCTTTATACCTGCGAATCCAAATCGCGCCGCGTCACCCGCACCGACAAAAAAGGCGCCGTGGAAGTGCTCGCCGACAAATTCGAAGGCAAGCGTCTCAACGCCCCGAATGACATTGTGGTCCGCAAGGACGGCCACGTCTACTTCACCGATCCCGCCTTCGGAGCGCAAGCCGATTCCCGCGAACTCGACTTCTACGGTATCTACCACCTCCCGCCGAAAGGCACGCTGCAACTCGTCGCCAAGACGAATGGCCGGCCGAATGGCATCGCACTCTCCCCCAACGGCAGGCTGCTCTACGTAGCCGACTCCGATGAACGCCTGGTCCGTGTCTTCGACGTCGCTTCCAACGGCATCGCCACCAACGGCCGCACGCTGATCTCTCAAATCGACGGCCCGCCCGACGGCATCCGTACCGACGAAAAAGGCAACATCTGGGTCACTTGCAACAACGTTGCGCTCTACTCCCCCGAAGGCAAATTCATCAACAAGATCGACATGCCCGAAACACCCCGTAACCTGACCTTCGGCGACGGCGACTTCTCCACGCTCTACGTAACGGCGTTGAAGTCCATCTATCGGCTTCAGGTCAACATTAAAGGCTCGGTCCAGTATTGAGCCCGGCCGACGACCGCCGATGTCCGGCCCGGCCGATACTCGGCGTCGGCGCGCTGATCATAGAGGACGATCGCATCCTGCTCGTCCAGCGCGGCAAGCCTCCATTAAAAGGCAATTGGTCTCTCCCCGGCGGCGCCGTCGAAACCGGCGAACGCCTGAAAGACGCCATCGCCCGCGAAGTTTTGGAAGAAACCGGACTCACCGTCGAAGTCGGCATTTTGGCGGAGATCTTTGAACGGCTGATGCCCGACGAAAACGGCGCCACCGAGTACCACTATGTACTCCTCGACTACCTCTGCCGCGTCGTCGCCGGAACCCCCCAACCGGGCGACGATTCCGCCGCCGTGGCCTGGGTCCGCCGCCAGGATTTGCACAATTTACCCATCACTCCGGGTACCCTGGAAGTAATCGAACGCGTGTTCGAGCGTTATGGAAACCAGCAGTCTTGAGTTGTTAGAGTATGCCGAACTGAAGGCCATTATCGGCCGTCAAATCAGTTCGAACCCCGCCCGGCGTATCCTGGACGATCTCCTTCCATCCACCGATCTGGAAGCGCTCAACGTGGCCCACCGCGAAACCGCGGAAGCAGTCAATCTGCTCAACGAAGCCGCCGCGATGAAGAACGTCAATATCCGTTTTTCCGGCCTGCCCGAAATCGATCAGGGCCTGGGCCGCATCGGAATCGAAGGCGCCTCGCTCGACGGCAAGGAAATCTACGATCTGCTCCAGTGGCTCGACCGCGCCGCCGAGCTTCGTTCGTCGATCAACAACGCCGGCGATCGCTTCCCGCTTCTTTCCAAACGCGCCGGGCAACTGGCCGATCTGCGGTCCGTCCTCCGTTCCATCGCCGGAAAACTCAACCCAAACGGAACTCTGACCGATCACGCCAGTGTGGCGCTGGAGCGTATCCGCCGCGCCATGGACCGCCAGCGCGACCAGATCCAGCATTCCCTCGAAAAGTATCTGCGCCTTCACAAGGACGACGGCGTTCTGCAGGACGACTTCGTCACCATACGCTCGGACCGCTTCGTTATCCCGCTTGTCGCTGGCCAACGCGCAAAAATTCCCGGCGTGATCCACGCATCGAGCGGCACCGGGGCGACCCTCTTCGTGGAGCCCATGGAAACCGTTGCGCTCAACAACGAACTCGTCCGCCTCACTGACGACGAACTGCGCGAAACCCACCGAATCCTCCGCGAACTCACGGAAACGCTGCGCGAACACGCCGCTGCCATCCGCTCCACCGTCGCTGCGATGGGAATGCTGGAGTTCACGTTCGCCAAAGCCCGCTTCGCCAAACAGTTCCGCTGTGTGGTTCCCGAATTCGGCGAACGGCTGCGTCTCGATGCCGCCCGCCATCCGCTTCTGGAAGACGTGCTTCGCCGCGAAGGGAAATCGGTAGTCCCCATCAGCTTCACGATGGACCGCATTCGCCGCACGCTTCTCATCACTGGCCCAAACACCGGCGGCAAGACGGTATCGATGAAAACCGTCGGCCTGCTTTCGCTAATGGCCCAATCCGGCATCCCGGTCCCGTGCGAAGAGGCGGAATTCCCCCTATTCGAAAAGGTGCTCGCCGACATCGGGGACAACCAATCCATCGCCGAAAGCCTCAGCAGCTTTTCCAGCCACATCCGGCAGGTTGGAATCATGCTCAAATCGGCCACGCCGGATTCGCTTGTCCTCCTCGATGAACTCGGCCGGGCCACCGATCCCGAAGAAGGCGGCGCCCTCGGAGTCGCAGTATTGGAAAAATTCCGGGAGTACGGATCGTTCACGCTGGCCTCCACGCACCTGATGGCGCTCAAAGTCTGGGGCGCAACCACTGAAGGCGTGGTCCAGGCATCCATGGGCTTCAACGAAGACGAGTTCACGCCCACTTATGTTCTTCAAACTGGCGCACCCGGGCGTTCCGCCGGCCTTGCTATTGCCTCCAAGCTCGGTCTGCCAATGTCCCTCATCGAGCGCGCCAAGCAGGCGATGTCAACCAACGAACGCGACATCGCCGGATTCCTTGCCGAACTGCACCGCCGTCTGGACGAAGTGAAGGCCAAGCAGCTTGCGTTAACCGAAGAGCGCGTTCGCCTGGAGCGCGAAACCCTCCGCCAACGCGAAGAACTGCGCAAAGCCGAAGAAGCCAAGCGCAAGGAAATGGAGCGCAAAGCCGAAGCTGCCCTGGCGGCCTTCGAGAAGCAGGCCAAGGAAACGCTCGAAAACATCCAACAAAGCGCTGGATCGAGCCGTAAAGCCGCCGATCTCGCCGTTCGCAAAGTCATCAAGGCCCAGACCGGGTTCAAACAGGAAGTGCAGGAAGCCATCGCCGCGCCCGTGGCCGAAAAACGTGCCACGCTGATTGTCGATGAAGGCGACCGCGTGCGCTTGAGCGGTATCCGTGAGCCGGCCCGAATTCGCAAACTTCTGCCCAACGGAATGGTGGACGTCGAAGTCGGCATCATGAAGATGCGCGTGCCCTATTCCGACATCACCGAACTGCTGCCCGACGGCCCCACCGGTCCGAAACTACCCGCCGGCGTCACCTTCCAGGCCGGGCCCACCTGGGACACGGTGACCAAGGAGATCAACATAATTGGCCAGCGTGCCGAGGAAGCATGCGATGCGGTGGAGAAGTTCCTCGACAACGCCTCGCTGGCCAGCGTCGATCGCGTTCGCATCGTCCATGGGCACGGAATGGGAATTCTCAAACGGGCGGTCGGCGAACTGCTAAAGCGCAGCCCGCTGGTCACGAAGCACTATCCTGCGACTCCCGTCGAAGGCGGTAACGGCGCCACCATCGCCGAACTCAAGGAATTCTAAAGAACCGCTAGAACTTCCTCCGCGTGGCCGGCCGCCTTCACCTTTTCGAAGATGTGTTTAATCTTCCCGTCAGGGCCAATCACGAAGGTGGTCCGGAAAACGCCCATATAGGTCTTGCCATACATGGACTTCTCGCCCCAGACGCCGTACGCCTCGGCGCCCGCGTGATCGGCGTCGGCAAGCAGCGTGAACGGAAGATCGAACTTCTTTTTGAACTTCGTCTGCGCCTTTTCGGTATCCGGCGAAATCCCGATGATGACGGCGTTCTTTTCCGCGAACGCCGCCGAATGATCGCGAAACTCGCAGGACTCCGTCGTGCAGGCCGGCGTATCGGCCTTGGGATAGAAATACAGCACCACCGTCTTGCCCTTTAGTGACGAAAGCTTGAACGAGTTCCCCGCGTGGTCCGTCAGTTTCAAATCCGGGGCCTTGCGCCCTACCTTTAACGCCATGTTGATTCCTTCCGCGATCCGCCGCCCGAAACCTTGGAGAGGGAGCGCGCATCTGAAACAGTGTCGAATAGCGGGGAGCGTCTCCGCAATTGTAGAATGGTGTAAGAATTCTGATCAGGTTAGGAGACTGTATTCCCATGAAACTTTCCACGCGCATCTCTGCCATCGGCTGCTGCCTTGTATTGGCCGGCTCTCTCGCATTCGGCGCGGACAAAAAGGGCGACGTGAAAAAGGGTCAGGAAGTTTTCGAAAACTCCGCCTGCATGGGTTGCCACAACACCGATACCGATGAAAAGCGCGGCAACGCGCCCGCGCTGAAGGGACTCTTCAAGAAGGAAGGCATCACCGAAGCCAAGGTTCTCGAGAAAGTGAACAAGGGCGGAAACGGCATGCCCCCGTACGAAGAGCAGCTCGAACCGGCCCAAAAGGTCGATCTGATCGCCTACCTGAAGACCCTGTAAAGTTGACGCGGACCCAAGGGTCCGCTATTCTAAAGACGAATGGCGGCTTCGCGCCGCCACTTGTTTGTTATAGCGTCCCCATCGTCTAGCCCGGCCTAGGACACCGCCCTTTCACGGCGTTAACGGGGGTTCGAATCCCCCTGGGGACGCCAAATTTGATTCCGCCTCATCTGCCTGCGGTATACCATTGAAAAGACAGTCAGTTGATGGGGTTCGAACTGCCTTTGCCTCGACAATGAGACCAGTTGGAAACATTGCGTCTTGAATCCGCCGTCTCGTGCTAAGGTCTACTGAGAATTCCAATGAGACTAGGCTAAACCATTGCTGGATAGTAGATCCTACAATATCTCTATGCGGCGCGTCTCTTCGATACTCGAAAGCAAATTGAACCAGCAGGGTAACCCGTTTCCGCTGGCAAGGGGCGTTTACAGTTGTTAGATTCTTGAATCAAAGATTCTAAACCAGAGTACTTCAACATTTTGAAGTTAGGCGGCCAGTAGTTTCACGATCTCCTCGATGGCTCGATCGGCCTTGTAGTAGGCGTTTTCGAGCTGGCTGTGAGGTTTGTGATCCGGAGAAGGGCGATGGTGAAAGCGGCTATTGGCAAGGGGGCCGCAAAGCCGTTTGTGAAAGAAAAGGAACAGCAAGGAGACATCGACGCCTTTCGGGGTGAGTCTGTAGGCGTAACGTTTGGCGTCGCGTTGGAGCAGTCCATGACCTTTCAGCCGCCGGAGATCGTAGCGGAGTTGGTTGAGGCCGTACTGGTGTTCGCGTAAGCGAAAGGAGGTCAGCACGGCTTGGTGAATCTGGCGTGACGGCCAACCGCCCAAGAGATTGCCGTTGTGGAGCAGCACCTCAAACAGGCGGATGAGACGAACGTCGTGGATTTTCAATCCGGGATAATGCACCGAGCCGATCTTCACCGGCAGCGCAATCCGTTGCAGCAGGGGGAAGTCGACGTGGACGTTGAGCCATTGCGCCTGATGAGCGGCGAAGCGGTCGGTGAGGATCTGGAACCGTTTCCGGACGGCGTCCAAGTGATCGAGCCCCTTCTTCAACCGGAAGTCTGACAGGTTGTTCGAACAGACCTCGTTGCGCAGAAACACGGCAAACTTCTCGTACTGCTTGACGAAGGCGTTCTTACAGTAGGCGCGGAAAATATGGTGGCCCTGTTCGACTTGTTCGACGACACTGGCCAGCTTGCCTTTGAACCGGCGTGTCAGCCGGATGCCGAAGATCTCGCTGATCTTGTGCGCCGTCAGCCGCCAGAGGCCCAACTCGCAGCCGCGCTCAAAGATCTTGTGGATGGGGAAATGGCGTTTGAAGATGAAATTGCGGCAGTATTCGATCTGGGCGATGGCATAGAAGCGCGACAGACTGATTTGCTCCCGCTCGCGGGCCGAGAACTTGGGGCCGAGGTGGAATGTCCAGTAGTCGAGCCGTTCTCGAATCAGTTCCGGACTCAGACCGTCGGCGGCGGCCTGTAGCGCGGCCACGTCGTCCACGGCCAGGAACGCGTTGTCGTGTTTCTTGAACGCGGTGCGTGATCGCAGCAGTTCCCGCTCCATAAAGGAGTGCCCGTTTAAGTAGTAGGTGGTTTGGAAAGGGAAGAACGAAGCAATGCGCATCACCATCGGTCCCAACCGTTCGTCGCGAATGTAGAAGTAGTAGTGCGTGAAGCGGCTCCGCTGCGGCGCCAGGATCCGGTGATTCGGATCAGCGGTGGGAAACTTCGGCGTACAGACCCGGAACGTCGGCCCCTGCTCCATGCTCTTGAAGATGAAGTACACCCCGAACCGGTCTTGCTTCTCCATCTGCTGCAACCATGGCCCGACGTAGTCTTCCTTCCGCACGCCCTTCTCGGCCCATTCCACCGGGATTTCGTGGTTGCCAGCGTATGCTTCGACCCACCGCTGGTAGTCGCCCGTGCGCTTGCTCAGCAACTCCTTGCTCACCACCGGTTCGCCCACTACATCCCGAAAAAAATACACCACCTGATCGGGCCGCGACAATCCGCTCAGATAGCCGTGGATCACGATCCGGTCGAAGCAGTGGTATACAAATACAAGCAGGCTGCCAAACAGCTTTGTGAACGTTTCCATCGGTCGTCGTCTCCTGTTCTCGTATTGACAACAAGATCATCCGACAGACGACCGATGGGTTCAAAATTTCAAATCTTTTTGGTTAG
>Ga0315912_10000260_pt1 | contig 108970 bp, 84 predicted proteins | sample VfabasoilMG_FD_204469 | JGI IMG/M metagenome (GOLD analysis project Ga0315912, IMG submission 204469) | Garden soil microbial communities collected in Santa Monica, California, United States - V. faba soil | ecosystem: Environmental > Terrestrial > Soil > Garden | place: USA: California... | reverse complement strand
CCTTGATCGCGGCACGCTCTCGGTTGCTGAGCGGCTTCTCGGTCTTGTTGGTTTCTTGCGGTTCCATGGGTGACTCCTGTTAAGTCACCTGCACTCGTCAACTTACACAAATTTTCTGACACTCCCAGGGAATGCGCTGCAATACCGTCGCGGGAGGCTCCTGTCTAAACGGTGCGTGCGTTGCGCCGAAGCAACCCGTTGGTACTGCGTGCACCGTAGGTTCACTGTGCGTTTCCGGGTTTTGCCGCTTGTGGTTCCAAGACTTGGACGGCGACAGCCATGGCGACCCGGTGGAGAGGCAGATGTTGTGCAGTCCCGATCCTGCAACCGACGAAGTCATTGCCCAAGCGTCTGGACAACGAATTGCTATCTTGGACGTCGGAGCGATCCAGTTCTCCAGTATCGGTGATGATTGCTGCGACGCTATTCAGAGCGCTGCTGGCTCGGTCTTCCCAGGCAACACTAATCTCTTCACGATTGGTCAGACAGTTTGCGGCAATACTCCAGAACAGCAATTCGACTACAACTGCGACGGTCGAATCACTGACCAGTCCCGAGGATCTACAACCACGACTACTTGTAGTGCCCTCTGCAACGAGAGTCTGTGGGTTGGGCAACCTCCACCTTGCGGCCAGCTCGGCCTAGCTCAGCAGTGCGTCCTGTCGGCTGGAGTGTGTGGCCTCAGGGCTCCGGACGATCAACTCCGCGCGTGTCAATGATTCCCAACTGCGAAACGATCTGCGAACCCGTGGTTGATCGGTTAGTCTACACGATGAGCGCGGCAACGTGCTCGCCTTAGCGAATACTGAGCGGCGTCGCTCTTAGTTGCAGCGAATACGCGCCGGACCAGCAACTACGTCGTCAATCCAGACACCCGCCTGCCCACCTTCGAGGCCCATGCTGCCGACGAACATTTTGGGGGCCGCAGGCTGCGCAGGTGCGTTGGTGAGGATCGCCGCCTCGACCTCGTCGATCCAGAGGGTCACCGTTCTTGCCGCGTTGTCCACGGACATCTCCGCGCAAAACCATTGGTTGGGGACAAGCGTGACGCAGGTGGGGCAGTTGCCAGATGTGGCCCCCTCAGGACGCACCGCATCCCCGGGCACCGCGTTAATGGTTGCCCACGACTGGTTGAAAATACGCAGGCGGGTCTCTGCGTTCTGATCGGCACCGAGACCAATGAGAACGGGCCCACGTGGCGCGCTCTCCACCTGTAGCCACGCGCGCACGAAGTAGCTCGATTGCGGAAGAGTGGCAACGATCCCACTCCGTCCCGAAGCCGCTGCCACACGCACCGACTGCCCGCCGCCGTGCGACTCGGCGGAGCTCACCTGTACATTGGCGCTGGTGCTCGTTTGATTGTAGTTGTCAAATAGCGTCCAGAGCGAGGCGCTCGGCGACGCGCCCGCTGCGACGCCCTCGAATCCATCGCAGAAGAACTGCCCAGCACAGCCCGCGTTGGCAGCGGGCGGCGGCGTGACCACGGGCGGGGTGACGGGCGTGACCGGTGGGGTCACGGGTGGCGTGACCGGCGGCTGCGGCGCCGGGGTGACCGGCATGGAGCCCGCTCCGCCGCTGCCTGGTGCGATGACGCCGCTGCTACCGGCGGCGCCTGCAGGTGGCGCCACGTTGGGCGCCTGCCCGTTGTTGTTGGGCGCAGGGGCAGGGTTGAATCCCACGTTGGGGGCCGGCGCTTCCGAGCCGGTGGAGCCTCCCGCACCGTTGTTGGCTGGTGCTGCCGGGTTGACCGGCGCGGGCTGCAGGCCACCCACGTTCATCCCCGGATTGATGCCGGGACCGTTGCTCCCACCATACGGCTCCAGTCCGTTGTCGTCTTCCTCCTCTTGCGACCCGGGGGGCGCGCTGCAGGCAATGGCACCGGCAACTGCGAGTAGCAGCGGTGCAACGGCAACGAGGGATAGACGAGACGCGGAGCGACAGATCGGGAACGCCATGGCTGACGACCGTTATACCCCGAAGCAGCCTGCTCCGGCAGTGCGATCCAGTGCCGGTACAGAGCGAAGCGGCAAGCGGGCGCGATCTAGCCGTGGCGCGCCTGCGATCTGGAACAGCGCGGCGACGATTCGCCGCGCTGTGGCGCGATAATTCTAGGCGAGAGGCTTCGGCGCTTCTGCGCTAGCTCGAGCAGCGCGGTGCTGGGGGGAGCCGTGCGGGTGAGTCGACGCTGCGAGCCTGACGGCAAGGCTTTTGCTGCCGGCGGCACTCCAGCCACTGGCCCCGGCGCGCCGTAGGCGCTGAATCCGGCGGCTCGAGGGCGAAGGCGCGGCACTCATTGACAGAAGCCCCATCCCGTCACGAATCCGCCCAGAAAGAACGGAGTGCAGCTGCCCTCCTGACAAGAAGCGACAACGCCTTGGGGCGACGAGCAAACCTGGTATTGGGTGGTCGCGAGGGTCGTGCACGCGGCCTGCGGCGTGCATTCAATGGCGCTGTCACCTGCCGACCGTAAGCAGCAGAGTTCCCCCGAGGGACAGTCCGCAGCATTGTCGCAAGTGATTGGGGTCGTGGTCAAGCCATCGAAATCCAGGACACTCGAGGGACAGCTCGCCCGGGTCGTGAACGTCTCGCGGAGGCCTGCCGCGTCACCAAGAATTTCGCAGCAGGCACTGGTTGCCGTTACCTGCTGATTGACGCCACCGCAGAGGACCGTTGGCAGAGAGCAGGTGCCAGCGCTGCAGCGTTGGTGGCTGCCCATAGGGCCGCAGGGCGTGCGGTCGTCCAGCGCGACACAAGCGCCGGTGCCCTGTTGACAGGTAGAGCAAACCCCAGAGCACGGGCCCGCACAGCAGGCGCCGCCCGTGCATACGCCACTTTGGCATTGGCCACCCGTCGTACATTGAGCCCCCGGGACGCGGAGCGGAAGCGCGCAAATGCCGTTCGTGCACGGAATTCCGCCCGAGCAGGCACGGCCGCAAGCCCCGCAATTGTTGGGATCCGTACTGAGATTGAACCCTTCGTCTGTGGCACCATCGCAGTCATCATCCGTGCCGTCGCAAGTCTCGGACCGCTCCGCCGCGCGGCTCTGACAGCTGCCGGCGCCGTCGCACTGATCGGGTCGAGCACAGCTAGCGGGCAGCACGCCGCAGCGGGCACCGCGCGCGAGGTTGTTCGGGATGCATTGGCCCTGCGCGTTGCAGCTGTCGGGTTGATCACACTGGCTGGTAGCGTTGCTGCCGCACGGCGAGCCGACGGGGGCCGGGTTCGGTTGGCAGGTACCGGCCGCGTCGCATGTGTCCTGGAGCGAGCATTCGCTGGAACCCGCTCCGCAGGACTTACCGACCACCGGCGTGTAAGCCGTCCTCGAGACCTCAGTGTCGCAGACCCTGCAGGGATTGCTCGGCTCCTCGCCCCCGTTGGCAACGCAGCTGCCGGCGATGACACAACCCGCGCAGCTGGTAACACACTGCGCGGTCGCCGTGTCACACGTGGCGGTGCTGGGGCACTGCGGAGTGCCGGGAACGCAGGTGTTCGTGTTCTCGTCGCAGCGCCCGATGCCATTGCAGGCCACGCCATCATCGCATTGCCGAGCAATACCAGCGCACTGCCCGCTGGAGCAGGCGTCATCCACGGTGCAGAACTGACCGTCCTCGCAGAGCGTACCCTCCTCATTCGACCACTCCGAGGTGTTGCGCAACGGATCACACACCTGGCAGGGGTTGTCCGGATTCGCTACTCCGGAGCCGACACAGATTCCGAGAATGGAGCAACCAGCGCATGGCAACTGGCAGCCGCCGTCTGAGCCGAACTCGCACCCAGTGCCCGCGTCCTCCGATGCCGTCGTTCCAGCCGTCATACCTGAGCCCGAGCTCGAGCGTGGCGCGGGCTGTTCCGCTGACGTTTCAGGGTTGCTGGTGGGGCCCTGCGGATCCCCAGGTTGATCGACTCTCACCCTCTCGTCCGGCGCTGGGTTCACGCTGCCGGTTTCCGAGCGAGGATACTCTCTCTGAGTGCCCTCGCAGGAGAGCAGCAGGCAAACGGCCGAACCGGCTAGAAATATCGACGCGCGCGCCACTGAATCCTCCTCCAAAGGCCCGAGCCGAGGCCCCCGCCCAACGGTACACTATGCGATCAGGCCTGCCCCCCTCGGCACGCCGCACTCGCCAGTTGCGCTCCTACTGGCGGCGCCAAGCTCCTGTCTGTCCCCCCGGAACCACCTAGTCGGTTGCGAAACAATAGATCGAGCCGCGGCCGCCGCCCGACGTTACATTCGGAGCGGGCGCGCCGATCGGTGCGCAACCGACGTTGCCGTGCGCTGCGGACCACGAGCTCGGCGCTGCACCACCGCCGGCGCGATTGGCATGACCCACCTGCACGGTACCGGTAGTCGCAGTCCAATCGGAACAGGTCAGGCCCGCCGCCACCGTGCCGTCGGCGAGAGTGCCAGTGAGAATGTCGTGCTGCTGCGGATTGCCGGAGGGAACTTGGTTGCCTTGTTCATCGAGCGCAATCGCGGCGTTGCCCGGAGCCCACGTTTGGTCCAGCGTCCCGCCCATCCCTTGGTCGTGCAGCTGCGTCAGGTTGTTGGCAACCAGCACCCCGGCTTGATTGAACCACGGACCCGTACCGATGCGGTCGCGCGCATTGACGGTCGTGGTGCTGAGATACGCGCGCCAGGTCTTCGCCCCGAGCTCTGCTGAAACGGCCGTGGCCAGTTCATCGCACAACGCATCCGCACCCACGAGGCCGCCGAAGTTGCCGCCCGTTGCCACACCGCGACTGGTCGCGAAGAAGCTCATGCCATCGTCGTCCGCCGGCGGCGCCACCGCTCCAGCGTCTCCCGCGGCGGGGGGCGGCGTCACTGCGTCCGTTCCGCCGGCGCCGGCGGCTGCACCACCCGGGTCATTGGCGGTGCCCCCGCCCTGGTTGAGCGCGGGATTGGCGGGAGTCTCCGAAGTGGAGCCCCCGTTGCCTGCGCCGGGCGCCGTGCCCGCTCCGCCCGCAGCGCCGCTGGAGGCCGTGCCGCCCGTGGAGCCCGACGGCTGATTGGCGTTGACCCTCGTGTCGTCCGGTGCCGGATCGTCCTTGTCGTCCGAGCAGGCGGTGGCGGCCAAAGCGAGAACTACGGTGGATGCTAAGCGGGAAAAATGCATGGAAACCTCCCAGGGGATCGACGGGAGCGCTAACATGGCAGCCCGCACGCTCTGCCAGGAAAGAGGCTGCGGCTTGCAGGATGGTAACGTTGCCGGACTATTGTGAGATGACTGAACGGGCCTGGTTCCAATCTGCGACAAAACGGCTTCACGTGTCGCGGCCGGGAAAACGTTGAGTCGCGGCGCTAGGGTGCGTTGGGCGAGGCCGGGGCGACCAGGGTAGCGAAGCCGTGACGCGCGAGTATGGGTCGCACGCGACGGCCAGCCCTTGGCTCGTGTTGCTCCGCGCACGGCCAACGACATTGCGTCGGTGGACGTCGCCACCCGCGTCATGACGCCTCCGTAGACGCGCCCGATCCGATCAGCGACGCCCACGTGAGCGCGGAGCTCAAGGCCGACAGAGCCTCAGTGCGCGCCCACACGGGCGCAAGCGTCCGCGCTACCGCGGACAGTCTTCGCGCTGACGCCCAAGATGGCGCCCAGACGACGCTCGATGATCCCCCGAGCCCGGCGGTCACCCCCGGCGCGGCGCGAGCACGACGGGCACCGGATGCGCCGACAGGATCGTAGAAGGTAGAGAGAGAACGCGTGGGTGGCCGTGTGCAGCGAATCTGCGTACGCGCCGGCTTGAACGGTCCTCGAGGTGTGCAGCTCAGCTGGGCAAAGGCGTCCTCTGTACGCCCTCGATCGGCGATGCTGGGCAAGGGCGTCGGCGTGTCCGCCCCGGATCCGCGATTCCCGTTGACGCGATCTGCGCCGTGCAGCGACGGAGATCGCGGCTCGTGGCGTGGTGGCCCTGCCGTGACCTGCTTTTGCCCTTGCACGGCCTTCTTTCGACCCAGTTCGCGTTTGCGAGCCAACGATGCCGTGAACGGCGCGCCCTGAGCCTCTGGGGAGGGCGAAAATCGTCGTGGTATTTGAGTGCACATGGGGACAGCGGCGTTTTCGGTAGTGGAGCAGGAAAGCAGTGCATGGGTGGTGGCGCATCGAGCGCTCTCGCGCTTGGCCAAGGAGCGCGCGGCGGCGGACGCGGAGGAGGGGCGCTGGCTGCTCGAGGCATTGCGTTCGGCGGCGCATGTGCACCTCGGCTTCGGCAGCTTCAGCGAATACGCCGAGCGCTGTTTTGGCCACAGGCGGCGTTCCACCCAGGAAAAGCTGCGGGTCGCGGAGGCGCTCGAAGAGCTGCCCGTGTTGGCGAGCGCGTTGGCAGAAGGCAGCCTGCACTGGTCTGCGGTACGCGAGCTCACCCGTGTGGCCGCTCCGGAGACCGAGCACGAGTGGCTCGAGGTTGCTCAGGGCAAGAGCGTTCGTCAGCTGGAAGAATTGGTGGCGGGCAGGGGCCCCGGCGACTCTCCGACGTCGCCATCCCAGCCGTCCGAACGGCGCCACGTGTTGCGCTTCGAAGTGGCGCCCGAGACGTTTGCCCTCTTTCGCGAAGCCATGACGGCGCTCCGGCGCAGCTCGGACAGCGCGCTGGATGACGATGGGGCGTTGCTGGCAATGGCTCGCAACGTGCTCGGCGGACCGCGTGACGAGGGTCGCGCCAGCTACCAGATCGCGGTGACCGTCTGCGCGGAGTGCGGCCGCGGCCATCAACCCTCGGGTGGTGAGCTCGTGGCCGTCGGCTCGGACATCGTCCAGATGGCGCACTGTGACGGCCAGCACCTGGGTTGCGTCACGCCGCGCGCGGCCAACGACAGCGCGTTCGAGCAAAGGCGCGACCCGGACACCGGCGCCCACGTGGGGGCGGAGGTCCATGCTGGCAACGATCCGACGCGCGTCCACGTGGGCGCGCGAGTCCGCGCTCATGTGGAGGATCGTCAGGCCAACGCCCCGTGGGGGCGAACGTCCCCCTCGCTCCACCCGTCGCCCCGGCGCACGCTCGCGCGACGCAGAATGGGCGCGAGTGCTTCCATGGAGAACGCTTCCACCGTCGCCCCGGCGCTCGCTCGCGCCAAGCAGACCATTCCCCCCGTACTTCGCCGAGCCGTCCTCGCGCGCGACAATCGCCGCTGCCGAGTGCCGAGCTGCCGGAGCAGTGCCTTTCTGGACGTGCACCACCTCCAGCTGCGCTCCGAAGGTGGCCGAAACGCAGCCGACAACCTCATCACCCTGTGCGGTGCGCACCACCGCGCTGCCCATCGCGGTAGGCTCATCATCGAGGGCTCCTCGGCCGCGGGCGTTCGCTTCCAGCACGCCGACGGCAGCCCCTACGGTCAGGTGGAGAACCCCCAGGCGCTCGATGCGCGAGCCAAGGCCTTTGCGGGGTTGCGCAAGCTTGGTTTTCGCGAGGGCGATGTGCGTGCCGTGCTGGGGAAGCTGCGCGATGAGGGTGAGCTGGCGGCGGCCAGCACCGAACAGTGGCTGCGGGCTGCGTTGGAGAGGCTTACGCCGAGACGCTCGCGGCGTTGAGCGTCTGATGAGCGCACAGCTCGCGCGAAGCAGACCCATCCCTCCCGCAGTGCGCCGAGCCGTCCTCGCGCGCCACCACCGGTGCTGCCGAGTGCGGGATGCAAAGGCCGTTTTGGACGTGCACCACCTTTGCAACCGACAGCCTCACCACCTTGTGCGGCGCTCACCGTCGGGCTGCCACCGCGGCAAGCTTCTCGTCGAGGATAGCGTGCTTGCAGCTGCTCCAATTCATCGTCTGAGAGCTCGCGGCGGCCACCACCGAACAGTGGCTGCGGGGTGCGTTGGGGCGGCTGACGCCGAGGCGCTCGCGGTTGTAGGGAGGCATGCTGCCGCTCGTGCGTGTAAGCACGCGGATTCGCTCCGGAGGTGCTCGCCGGGGACAACGGCGCGAGCTTACCACTCACTCGTCGGCAGCGCCGTGTTTGCGGCCAGCGCCCACGGTCAAACTTCAGCTTGCGTCGTCATTCCTATGCCAGGCGTCGGATTGATACCGCGTCGGTATGTCGTCCCTCAATGGATCGACACCGAGCCTTGCGATTTCATCGAACCAACGATCGCGCTGCGATGGGGGAAGTTGTGTGCCGCACCAGGGACAAAAGTGGATCTTGATCATGGACGACCCACCGTCATGCACGATGATTCCGTATTCATCGAACTTCGGGACGTACCTAATCAATACATCCGGGCAGTCATGGACCATGCCGTCGGGGCACTTGCGGGATACCTCCTCACGCATGCGCTCGCAACAATGTCGAGGGTCAGTCATGGCTTGAGCGTTCGATCTTTGCGGGCGGTGTGCACAGTGTGACAGGTCTGGGTCTGTGCCCTCTGTTGGCCCAGTCCAGCGTCAGCCTGTTGCCGCCTTCTTTCGCAGCCGTGGAGGCCCACCTCCGTGGAGTTCGCTCTCTGGGTAGTCCATGAGCCATTCGTCTCCCGTTGAATCGTCCACGTATTCAATCGCCCACGTGTCCAGATTCGTGCGCACCTGTCGAAGGCGCTCATGGGCATAAAGAACCGCCTCGGCTCCGTATAACTCGTTCTTGGGCTCGGACAAGGCTGGCATTTGCCGCGGGCGCCACACAGCGTCGACCCTAGCAGATGCCCGGCCGCCTCGGGCACGTCGTGAACGTCCCCGCTGTGCCCTTCGGCAGTGGCGTTCAGGCCTGAAGAACGCTGGTAGCAAACGCCATGACGTCCCCGAAGCGGCGTTCAGCGAGGCTTCCGAAGAGCGCGTGGCGCGAGAGCCGTGCTCGCGTGGCGGCGGGGCTCGTGATGCCGCACAGGAAGCGCGCGAGTTGGCGCGGCTCGCCGAGCGCCTGCGGATGGGTCAGGCTCAGGGCGCGGAGCTCGGCGGGGTCGAGGGCGGGTGGGGCGGCGACGTTGGCGCGCTCCGAGAGCGCGTGGGCTTCGGACCCACGAGATGCGCCGAGAGCTGGGGCGTCGCCGGTGGCCGTGTGCGGCGCGGACCCGCTGCGGTCCTGAGCCGCGGAGCGCGGGTGGAGGGGCGCACTACCGCTCCGGCAGCGGCTGCAATGGCCACACGGCGCCGTGCGCTGCTCGCCGAAGTGAGCGACCAGGGCGTTGCTCAGGCAGCCGGGGCTGTGCACGAGGCGCAGCACCTGCGCGATGCGCTGGATCTCGTTGGCTTCGCGGCGTTCGAAACGGGTGCGTAGCTCGGCGACCAGGGATTCGAGCTCGGGCGCCGCGCCGTCGCCCTTGGCGCCGTTGGAGCTGGCCGTGCCGTTGGAGTCGGTCGTGCTGGTCGTGCCGGTGTTGCTGGAGCTGACGCGGCTGAAACGGTGCCGCAGGTCGGACGCTTCGAGCACGCCGTAGCCGCGCTCTTCCAGCACTTCGAGCGCGCGGATGATGCGCTCGCGCGGCTGGCCGATGCTGCCCGCCAGCGCCTCTGGGTCGAAGGAGAGCCAGGTGCGCCCGCGCTTGGCGTGTTTCAAGAGCGCCTCGAGAAAGCGCGCCGGCTCGCCCTTGAATTGGGCGACGAGTTCCGTCGTGGGTAGGTTCGGGCGCAGGCGGTACCCGGAATAAAATGGCGTGCCCTGGCGAAACACGCCGAGCAGTTCGAGATAGGTGAGGGCAGTGCGCAACACTAGCGGCCTCACGTCGTAGCGATCGCCGATCTCGTTGAGATTGAGGGCAAAGGCTTCGCCACGATCCAGCAGATCGGTGACGACTCCGCGCAGCGCACTCTCGGTCGGGGTGTCGCCGTAAGCGAAGTTCTCCAGCGTGGGGACGTCCGCTTCGCAGGCCAGGAGCTCGACGATCGAGCGCTGGCCGTCGCGCCCCGCCCGGCCGATCTCCTGTGAGTAGCTCTCGAGGCCCTTGGGCAAGTTGTAGTGGTAGACGTAGCGGACGTTGGCCTTGTCGATGCCCATGCCAAACGCGATGGTCGCGACGACGATGCCGCGATCGGAGCTCATCCACTGGTCTTGAATGGCGCTGCGTTCCGTGGGCTCGAGACCGGCGTGGTACGCGTGCGCGGGCAGGCCGGCGCCCCGCAACAGCGCGGCGACGCGTTCCGCCGTTTTCTGCAGCGTCACATACACGATCGACGGGCCCGGAGCGCGCCCCTGCAGGCGCTCGAGCAAGCGGGCATCGCGCTCTTGTGGCTGCGTGATCTCGATCAACAGCTCCAGGTTCGAACGGTAGAAGCCCGTCACGATCGCGGCCGCGCTGGGGATGTCAAAGGCGCTACAGATGTCGCGCACGACCGCCGGCGTGGCTGTGGCGGTGAGGGCGAGCACCCGTTCGGCTCCGATGCTGCGCGCGATGATCGCGAGCTTGAGATACTCCGGCCGGAAATTGTGGCCCCATTCCGAGATGCAATGCGCCTCGTCGATCGCGAACAGCGCGATGCGCAGGCGCGTGAGCGATTGCAAGAAGCGCTCGTTCTGAAAGCGCTCGGGAGCGACATACAGCAGTTTCAGCGTGCCCTGCTCCAGTGCTCGGCCCACGAGGGCGAGCTCTTCCGCGCTCAGCGAGGAGTCGAGCCGTGCCGCTGCGATGCCGTGGCGGGCGAGCCAGTCGATCTGGTCCTTCATCAGCGCAATCAGCGGCGATACGACGAGCGTCACCCCGCCGAACGCGAGCGCCGGCAGCTGATAGCAGAGCGATTTGCCGGCACCGGTGGGGAAGACGGCGAGCGCGCGTCCATGCTGCGCGAGCGCCTGGATGACCTCGCCTTGCCCGGGCAAGAAGCTGCTGAATCCGAAGCGCGCTGCGAGCAGGCGCGCCATGGCTCCCGGATTGGGAGCCTCCGCATCGGGGGCGCCGGGCTCAGGCAAACTGGCGCGCCTTCTTGATCAGATCGTAGGCCACGTTGATCTCGCGCGCTCGCTCCTCGGCGAACTGCCGCATGCTTTCGGGCAGGCCCTTGGCGGTGAGCTTGTCGGGGTGGTTTTCGCTCATCAGCTTGCGGTAGGCGCGCTTCAACTCCGCCTCGGTGGCGGCCGGTGTGACGCCGAGCGCCGCATAGGCGTCGTCGAGTTTCTGCTGCGGCGGGGGGCCGCTGGCCGCAGCAGCGCCGCCGGACGCCGCTCGGAGCAACGCTTCGAGCCGAGCTACGTCCCCTTCGGCCAGGCCCAGGCGGCGAGCGATGCGCACGAGCATGGCATGCTCGGCGGGGTGTACCTGCCCGTCGGCGGCGACGGCCGAGACTTGCACCTGCAGGAATAGCTGAAACAGGATCGCGCCGCCGCGAGCCGACTGCACGAAGCGGTCGACCTCCGCGTCCAGGTCGAAGTCCGGGGCCTTCCCGCGCTGGAACGCAGCCTTGGCGGCCTGCTGCTGCTCCGGCGAGAGCTGCAAGCGGACGAAGATCTGTTCGGTGACCGCAATCTCGTCGCGCGTCACGACGCCGTCGGCCTTGCAGAGCGCTCCCATGACGGCGAAGGTCGTGTCGAGGAACTGCGACTGCACGCCGAGCAGCCCTTTTTGCACGGTCCCTTGCACGACGCGGCTGAGTACGAGGCCAATCGCGGCCCCCATCAGGAGACCGGACATTCCGCCGAACCAGAGCCCGAGCAAGGCACAGAAGAGAATAAATGGCATGACGAGGGCGCTACGCTAGCACGATGGCCTGGCCTGAAAACGCCACCGAGCCGCCAGCGAACGCTCGGAGGGGCGTCGGGTGTCGTCCACCGGGCGAAAGCGCTCGCGCAGCAGCGCGGTTTCAGCGTACGAGGAGCTGGAACGGTTCTTGCGAGTAGGACTGCTCAGATCCATGCAGATTTTTCGACCTTGGTGGGCGGGCCTGCTCGCGGGCGTGTTGTACGGGTGCGGCTCGGACGGCGGCCCCAGCGGATCGACGCAGCAGCCCGCGTCGCTCGAGCCGGCTCGCCCCGCTGCGCCGCCCGGTTCCGCCGGAGCCAGAGGTCCACTGCCCGATCTGGTGCTGGATGCCGCCTACCTGTTGGACACGACCACGCTCGACACGGTGACCGTCGATAACCCCTGTTCGTTGCAGGAGCAGTGTGTCACCGGGCTCGGCCAGCGCCGGGTCGTGCGCTTTGGCTCGCGCATGGGCAACATCGGCAGCGCCGACTTCGTGCTCGGAGATCCGGACCAGGACAACCCGCTCTGGACCTTTGATAGCTGCCAGATGATTTTCAACCTGGTCGGGTTTTCGCGCTACGAGCTGCGGGACGTCCCGAGTGGTGAAACGGTGCTGCGCGGCACCAAGCGTGGGTTTTGCATCTCGGACCCCGAGCCCTGGATCCCCGAGTCCGGCGCCATCTGCGAACAGTACGACTGCAACCATCAGGGGATCAGCCCGGGCTGCGCCGACAACTATGGATCGTCGTTGCCCTGCCAGTGGGTGGACGTCACGGACATCCCGCCCGGCACGTATGAGCTCGAGGTCAGCGTGAATTCCGACCGCCAGGTGGCGGAGCAGGACTACGCCAACAACGTCGTCACGCAGCGCATCGTGCTGACCGCCGATGACCTCCAGGTCGAGCGCTGACGCGGCAGCGCTTCGCTGGAGCGAGTACTAGCCCGCGATCTTGTAGTGTTGCTGGTAGCCCGATTCGCGATCGAGAATCGTGAGCTCGACGGTGCCGTACTCGGAGATCGAGTAGCGCTCCTCGATCTCGGGGCCCTCGACCGGGCTGCGGGATACCGCGACCTGGCTCAGATCGGCCTTGCTGCGCAGCGTGGGGTCGAAGGGGAAGCGCACCTCGGCGAAGGGTTTGATATCGCCGCTCGGGTGCCCGGAGTCGTCGAGCCAGCCGCACTCGATGAAGCGAAAATGCCCGACGTTGTGCGTCGCGCGATAACGCCGCGAGAGGCGCACCGGCTCGCTGCCGGGGGTGGGCACGACGATGTCCGGGCCGATGATGCGGTCGAAGCCGATCTGGAGGCCCCCGTGCACCTCGCGAAACACACCCAGGTTGTGATGGAAGCGCTCGGTGAGCTCGTAGTCCCCGGCCTGATCCGCCGCGATGGCCAGGCCGATCGCAATCGCTGCCGAGGGGTAGGGGGAGCGCTTCACGCGCCGGCCATACGCCGTTCGTAGCGCGCGCGATACGGCCGGTAGCGCGCTAGCGCCGCCGACGACGTACAGGCCGGCGATGTCTCGCGCCGCGTCGTCCTCACCGTCCTCATCATGGCCCGCCGCGCCGTTGCTCGGGGCGCCGTTGCTCGGCGCGCCACTGCTCGGCGCGCCATTGCCGGGCGCGCCGTTCTGACCTTTGGCGGCCGCCAGAGTCAGCCGCACGAGATCGAGCGTGCGCTCGAGCAGCGGCGCGCAGGCCGCGTCGTAGGCGTCGATCATGACCAGGGCCACCTTGCCGTCGGGCTGCTTCAGGCGCTGCCGTTCGGCGGGGGTGAGGCAACGTTCCACCTCGACGTGCAGCTTGCGCGTGTTGGGGTTGATCGATTCCTTGAGTTCGCGGCAATGCTGGCCGAGCTCGACCAGGCTGCCGGGGGAGAGCTCGGCCCGGGAAATGCCAGCCTGCTTTAGCGCGAGCTCGAGCAACACGTCGTCGAAGTCGTCGCCGCCGAGGCGGGCCAGGCCGCGGCTCGCCACGACGTCGTGGGCATGGCCCTGCATGTCCACCAGCGATACGTCGAACGTCCCGCCGCCCAGATCGTAGACGAGCACCTTCTCGCGCCGGCTGTTCAAGGTGTTGCGATAGCGATGGGCGTATTCGACGCCCGCCGCGGACGGCTCATTCAGCATGCTGAGGACCGGGAAGCCGGCGTTGCGGAACGCCTCGAGTGTGACCAGGCGCTGCGTGGCAAAAGAGTTGGCCGGGGTGGCCACCGTGGCCTCCAGTCCTTCCTTGGCGGCCTTGCGGGGCAAATTGGAATCCGAGAGCAAGGCCTTGCGCAGCGCCTCGAGGTAGCGCGTGATGAGGCTCAGCAGATCGAACTCGGTGGAGCCGACCTGCACTCGGCGACCCGGTGTGGCGTCCGCCGAGGAGAGCCAGCGCTTGAAGGAGAAACAGAGCGCCCAGCCCGGCTGGCCGCGTTTGGCGAGAGCCTCGAAGCCGAAGCAGAGCTCCCCGGCCTTTTCCGCGATGGCGCTCGGATAATACTCCTGACTGTCGCCGCTCGAGGTGTTGAACGAGATGACCGGGTAGTTGCCCCGGTCACAGGCAGCAACCACCGTCCGCGTAGTGCCAAAGTCAATTCCCAATCTCACGAGCTACCTCCCAAACCGAGATATTGCCCAAATCGGGGCCCCGCGTCACTTCCAGCAGGTGACGGCCAAGTATCCTCGCCCGGGGGGCGGAGGGCTAGCTTCTGGACGAGGCAGCGGGAGGGCCCGGGGTTTGGGGGGCCGGGCTGGGCTTCTGAGGGCTGTCTCCTCGGAAGTGCTCGCTCAGGGCCAGCGCGAGGGCGGGGGCTCGGACTTCGTGTTTGAAGAACACGTAGACCTCGGCAAATGGCTGACCCTCGATGGCCCGTGCCCAGGCGGCGATCTGCTCCGGCGTGTAGTCCTCACGCCGCAGTCGAAGGTAACCGAAGTTGGCAGTGGCGACCAGCGCGGGGGTCTGCTCATCCACTTCGGCGATGCAAAGCGCGGCGCCGTGCTCGCGCAGCGCGGCGTAGGTCTCTTCGTTGAACCAGGACGGATGCCGAAATTCGAAGGCTGCTCGCACGTCGCTCGGCAACAGGCGCAGGAACCCGAGCAAGCGCTCGGTGTCCTGGCGAAAGGTGGGGGGCAGCTGAAACAGCAGCGGTCCGAGCTTTTCTCCCAGCGTGCGAGCCACCGCGGTGAAGCGCGCGAGCGCGTCCTCGCAGTCCGTGAGCTTCTTGATATGCGTCAGCTGACGCGGCGCTTTCAGCACGAAGCGGAAGCTGCTCGGCGTGCGCTCGTTCCAGCCTTGGAGCAAGGCTTCGTTTGGCATGCGATAGAAGGTGTTGTTGAGCTCCACCGTCGGCAGTTGCTCCGCGTAGAACTGCAGCATGCGGGACGAGGGCAGCTTCGGCGGGTAGAAGCTGCCGACCCATTCCTTGTAGCTAAACCCGCTGGTGCCGGCGGCGACGCGCATGCCGGCAGCGTACTCGCTGAGCCGGCTCTCGGGTACGGCTTGCGTTGTAACACCCCGGAAACCGGACAAAACGGGTGTTTAGCTTGTGCATAACCTGGGCGGCCGCTGGGACGGGCGCGGGTTTTCGAAGCACTCCCAAGGACTTTGCTTCTCCACAGGGAAATCGACTTATTCACAACTAAAGGAGCGAAAGGCTCGGGCGTAGTGGGGTCCTCGGTCGCGCCGCCACCGTGCCGTGCGCTGAAAGTTACGAGAGAGGGAAGACCGTCGCACCATGAGCCCCCCTGAACTGCTGCTAGTCGAAGATGATCTGTTGCTGGCGCGCGCGCTCGAACGCAACCTGGTGGCGCGCGGCATACGCGTGCGGCATGTCGCTCGCTGCTCGAGTGCGGTGGCAGCGATCGGTTCGTTCCCGGTGGGTGTGTTCGACATCGATCTGCCGGATGGCGACGGCATCGAGTTGGCCCGCCTGCTGCAGTCGAACGGCATGGTGGGGCACGTCGTGTTCTACACGGCGTGCTCGGAGCCGCAGCGCCTGGCTGCCGCGCGCGAACTGGGGACGGTCTTCCCGAAGTCCGTCAACCTGTCCTCCTTGCTCGAGCCGTCGCTGCTCGAGGGGGTCGCGCAGCGCAGCGGGCGCGAGGCCTGCCAGACCTCGTTGAGCTAGCCCACATCGGCTCGGCGCGGCGCGGCCCGGTAGGGGGATGTCAGTGGCCCCGGGGGGAGGAGGGGGCGTCAGAAAGCGGGCGGAACTGTCCGGCCGAGGGTTCTCGGAATAGAAAGCGGGGGCGGATTGTCTCCGTGGGGTCGAACGGGATATACGCCTTCGCGGCGTTCGACACACGCCGTCGCGCCTAGAGTTTCCGAGGAGTTAGAGCATGCAGGATGTGCGGGCCCTGAACGAGGTCGTCGCCCAAGAGAGTGCGTTTGTGAGCGATCTCACCGCCGAGGTGGGCAAGGTCGTCGTCGGTCAAACGTACATGATCGAGCGCATCCTGATCGGTCTGCTGACGGGAGGGCACGTGCTGCTCGAGGGCGTTCCCGGGCTGGCCAAGACGCTCACGGTGCGGACCATCTGCGACGCGATTTCCGCGAAGTTTTCGCGCATCCAGTTCACGCCGGACCTGCTGCCCGCCGACCTCATCGGCACCGTGATTTACAACCAGAAATCCGGGGATTTTACCAGCAAGCTCGGCCCCGTATTTGCCAATCTGGTGCTGGCGGACGAGATCAACCGGGCGCCTGCCAAGGTACAGAGCGCGCTGCTCGAAGCCATGCAGGAGCGCCAGGTCACGATCGGCGACAAGACCTACCCCTTGCCGGACCCGTTCGTCGTGCTCGCCACGCAGAACCCGATCGAGCAGGAGGGCACGTATCCGCTGCCCGAGGCGCAGGTGGACCGCTTCATGTTGATGGTCAAGGTGGGCTATCCGAGCCGGGCCGAGGAGCGCAAATTGATGGACCGCATGACTGGCGCGCTGCCGGCCAAGGTGGTGCCCAAGGCGACGCCCGCCCAGTTGCTCAACGCGCGGCGCGTGGTGCGGGACATCTATACCGACGATCGCGTGCGCGACTACATCGTGGACATCGTCCTGGCCACGCGGGAGCCCCCGCGCGCGCTCAAGGATCTGGAGCCGCTGATCGAATACGGCGCCAGCCCGCGCGCCAGCATCGCCCTGAATCTGGCGGCCAAGGCCCACGCCTTCTTGCGCGGCCGCGCCTACGTCGAGCCGGATGACGTCAAAGCCATCGGCCCCGACGTGCTTCGGCACCGGCTCGTCTTGAGCTACGAGGCGGAAGCGGAAGAGGTGGACTCCGAGACCATCGTGCGGCGCGTGTTCGAAGCCGTCGAAGTGCCGTGAACCGGCGTTCGGAACGGAGCCTGTCGAAGGGGGAGCCGTGATCCCGAAGGAGTTGCTGCGCGCTCTGCGCAGGATCGAAATCACCACCCACCGGCTGGCGACGGAGCAGCTCTCCGGCAACTACACCTCGGGGTTCAAGGGGCAGGGCCTGGCCTTCAGCGAGGTTCGCAAGTACCAGCCCGGCGACGACGTTCGGAGCATCGACTGGAACGTCAGCGCGCGCATGGACGAGACCTTCATCAAGGTCTTCGTCGAAGAGCGCGAGATGACGGTGATGTTGGTGGTGGACGTGTCGCGCAGCGGGCGTTTCGGCACCCATGGCAGCCCCAAGAGCCGAGTGGCAGCGGAGGTGGCCTCGTTGTGTGCGTTCAGCGCGATCAAGAACAACGATCGGGTCGGGCTGATTCTGAGCACGGATCGCGTCGAGAAGATCGTGCCGCCGAAGAAGGGGCAGAAGCACGTGCTGCGGGTGGTGCGCGAGATCCTCGCGGCGCAGCCGGAGCACCCGGGGACCGATCTCAGCGTGGCGCTGCAGACGCTGTACAAGGTGGCGCGGCGGCGCAGTGTGGCGTTCGTGATCAGCGACTTTTTTACCAGCGGCTACGAGCGGGCGCTGTCGCTCGCGTCGGCCCGCCACGATATCGTGCCGGTCATGATCGCCGATCCGCGCGACGAGGAGATGACCGACGTCGGGCTCGCCAACTTTCAGGATCTGGAGAGCGGGCAAGACATCCTGGTCGACACCTCGGATCCACGCGTGCGTGCGTACTACAAGCACAACATGAAGGCCCAGCGGGCCCAGCAGATCGCGCTGTTCCACAAATTTGGTCTCGACCACTGCGTGGTCCACACGCACCGGCCGTATGTGGGCCCGCTGCGTGATCTGTTTGCTCGGCGCGCCAAGAGGGCACACCGATGAGGCCGTACGCGCAGTACCTGGGGGGCCGCGTTCTCGGGCTCGGGCTCGGGCTGAGCGGGGTAGCCGCTGCCGACCTCGGCGCAGACGCCGGCGTGCCGCGCAGCGTTGCGCCCGCGTTCTCGGCCTGCGTGGAGCACATCCCCGAGGGCAAGACTCGCCCCGTGATCCGGGAGACCTTTCCCGAGCGCAGCCGTGCCGGCTATGCGGCGACGTTGCATCTGGAGATCGAGCATGGCGCAGGGGAAAACGTGCTGCCCGGCGGCTTCAAGCTGCTGCTCGACAGCCCCGAGGGCAGGGCGCTCAGCCAGGCCCAGTTCGTGATTCCGGCGCTGGACGGCCCCGCGGCGCCTCGCGTCTCGCGCGGCGCGGGTGCCACTGCTGGCGGCACGACTGTGGACCTGCCGTTCGTGCCGCTGCCCAAAGAGGCGGGCCCCCACACCTTGACGCTGCCCAGCGTGCCGATCGCGATCGCGCGCGCCAGCGGGGAGTTGATCACCATCTGCACCAGCCCGCATGCGCTGCTGGTGGACGATCCGACCGCCAACCTGGTGCAGGCCACGCCGCGGCACAACCCGCCCCCGCAACGCCAGGAGGAGGTCTGGACCGCCGCCAAGAACGTGGCGCTGGGCGCGCTGATCGCGCTGCCGCTGGGGGCGCTGATCGCATTTTTGGTCAGCCGCTGGCTGCGCCGCGCGCGGCCGTTGCCTCCGCCCCCGCCGCCGCGTCCCGCCTGGGAGCTGGCGCTGGAGGCGCTGGCGCTGGTGCGCGGCCGGCGCCTGATAGCGCAGGGGCTGACCACGCAGCACTTCGCCGAGGTCTCGCTGGCGGTGCGGGAGTACCTGGGGCGTCGCTTCGGCTTTGATGGCCTGGAGTGCACCACGCGCGAGATCCTGGAGCAGCTCGCGCCGGCCCGGCCCGAGCCGGAGCTGCGCGACGAGATCGAGCGGCTGTTGCGGCGCGCGGATCTCGTGAAATTCGCCAATCTGACGCCCGAGGCTGCCGAATGTGAGTTGGCCCTGGAGCGCGCCGAGCACATCGTGCGGCGCACCATGCACCGCGATCCCCCGCCGCCGTCGCCCGGCTCCCCCGCGGGGCCGCCGGCAGCTCCCCCCTCGCTGCCGCCCGCGTCTTCGGGTGGTGCGCCGCCTGCGCCGGTGGGAGGCGTTCCGTGAAGCGGCTGCTCTTGGTGGCCGGCTTCGTGCTGGTGGCGGTGCTGTTTGGCCTCGCCTATCCGGCCGCGGCGCGGGGCATCGAACTCATCCATGCCCAGTGGCAGTACCCGTGGTTTCTGCTCGGGCTGCTCGCGGTGCCGTGGCTGCTCTGGCGCGGCAGCTACGGGGAGGACCAGCGGCGGCCGCGGCTCTTGCTCGGCACCGTCTCGGGATTTGCGTCCGGGCCGGTGGGGTTGCGGGTCTGGCTGCGCGATCTGCCCGGCGCGCTGCGCGCCGTCGGCTTCGCGCTCCTGGTGCTGGCGCTCGCCCGGCCGCTCAACGCGGTGGTGCCGCAGAGCAGCGAGGAGGAGGGCATCGATCTGGTGCTGGTGCTCGATCTGTCCGGGTCGATGCGGGCCGTGATCGAGAACTTCCCGGAGGACCTGGCGCGGCTGGCGCCCGAGCGGGAGCGCGGGCTGCGCCCGACCCGGCTCGACGCCGCCAAGGCCACGATTCGTGACTTCGTGTCCCGCCGCAAGACGGATCGCATCGGCGTGGTGGTGTTCGGCAAGTCGGCGTACGTGCTGTCACCGCCGACGCTCGACTACCACCTGCTCGACACCCTGGTTTCGCGGCTGCGCCTGGATCTGATCGATGCCAGCCGTACCGCGATCGGGGACGCGCTCGGGGTCGCCACTGCTCGGCTGCGCCGCAGCCAGGCCAAGAGCAAGGCGATCATCTTGCTCACGGACGGAGACAGCAACGCCGGCGAGGTCGCGCCCGAATATGCCGCGCACCTGGCCACGGTCGTGGGCGCGCGCATCTACACCGTGCAGATCGGCGCAGGCGACCAGGCGGAGGTGCAAGACGGCTTTGATCTGTTCGGGCAGCCGCGCTATTCGACCCGATTTTTCCCGGTGAACGCCGAGCTATTGCAGACCATCTCCAAGGCGACGGGCGGCGAGAGCTACGTGGCCAGCGACGCCACCAGCCTGCAGGCGAGCTTACACGACGTGCTCGACCGTCTGGAGAAGACCAAGTTCGAAGGGCACGTCGCCACCTTCGAGGACCTGTATCGCTACCTGCTCTTGCCCGGCGTGCTCTTGCTCGCGCTGGACGCGGCGGCCCGCGCGCTCGTATTGCGGAGGTTTCCGTGAAGTTTGCGCATCCGCTCTGGCTGTTTGGCGTGCTCTTGGCGCTCGCGCTGGGCGGGCTGCTCGTGCTGGGTGCGCTCTCGGGGGTGCGAGCGCGCCGCCGCTTTGGTTCCGATGCCCTGGTCGAGGGGCTGCTGACGGCGCGGGTCGGCGCGCGGCGCTCGATCAAGGGCGCGCTCAGCGTGCTCGGTCTGGCGAGCTGCTTCGTGGCGCTGGCGCAGCCGCAATACGGCTGGGGCACGCGGCGCATCCCGGCCACCAATCTCGACGTGATCATCGCGCTCGACTACTCCAAGAGCATGTTCGCGCGCGATGTTGCTCCGAATCGCATCGAACGCGCCAAGAGTGAAGTGGCCCAGCTGATCGGGGAGCTCAGCGGAGCGCGCTTCGGCGCCGTGGCGTTCGCGGGGGAGCCGCTCAGCTTTCCACTGACCAGCGATGGCGGGGCGATCGCGCAGTTCTTTCGCCAGCTCACCCCCCACGACATGCCCGTCGGCGGCACGGCCATCGCGCGCGCGCTGGAGGCGGGCCGCTCGTTGCTCGAGCGTGATCCGCAGTCCGCCAAACACCGGCGCGTGATGCTGCTGGTGACGGACGGGGAGGACCTGGAGGGCGATCCCGAGCAGACCGCGCGGTCGGCGAAAGAGGCGGGTATCAGCATCTACGTGGTGCAGATCGGCGGCCGCACCCCAGAGCCGATCCCCGACATCGACGAGCAGGGCGTGAACCGGGGGCTGCGCCGCAACGAGCGCGGCGAGCTGATGACCACGTCGTTGTCGGCCGAGGGCGAGCGCCAGCTGACCTCGATCGCGGAGCTCACCGGCGGCAACGTGGTGCGCAGCGAGGGCGGCAACACCGGTATCGAAGAGGTGACGCGGCGGCTGCGGGCCATGATGACCGAGGAGCTCTCCGAGCGCGTGGAGACCGTCTATGCCGACGTGTACGCCTACCCGCTCGGCGTGGCACTGCTCTGCATCGGGCTCGAGGCCTTCCTTCCCGAGGTGCGGCGGCGCCGCAAGGCCAGCCCCCACCCGCAGCCGTCGCTGCCGCCCCCCGCGCCGTCTCCCACGCCCGCGCGCACGCGCCGTGCCGCACCCGCCGTCCTGTTGTTGCTCTCGGTGTGCGCCGTGCTCGGGCTCGGCGGTTGCACCAGCGAGCACATCGATCGCGCGTTTACCCGCAATTCGCCCAGCGTCGACAAAGCCATCGAGGCGCTCGAGAAAAACGATGCGGGAGCGGCGGCGACAGAGCTGACCACCTACCTCGGCACCGGCCCCTGCCACGAGGGTTCGATCGGCGCCACGCCCCAGCTCGCCGATCGGCCTCAGGCGAGCTTCGATCTGGGGCTCGCGCAATTTCGCATCGGCGAGCGCTACGGCGCGCGCTTCGGCGAGGAGCAGGGAGACCGGGGCAAGGCGGAAGACGACCCGCAGCTCTTGGCGCAGCGCAGCGCCGAGGTGGCGTGCGCGCTCAGCGTGCTGGAGCAGGTCGTGGCGCGCCGCAATCTGCCCGTCCAGCTGCGGGCCGAAGCCCACTACCTGCTCGGCAACCTGGAGTTTCTGCGCCACGAGTATCGCGCGGCGGTCTCCCACTACAACCGCGCCCTCGAGCTGATTCCGGGCGAGGAAGCGGAGACGGCCAGCGCCGTCGGGCGGGATGCCGCGCACAATCGTGCCCTGGCTTTGCGGCGTGCGGAGGAGGACAAGCCCAAGCCCCCGGAGCATCCCGATGCGGGGCCGCCCCCCGAGCACTCCGATGCGGGCCCCGATCCCGATCAGAAGGACCAGGACCAGGACCAGAAAGATCCGGACAAGAAAGACCCGGACCAGAAGGATCCGGAGCAGAAGGATCCGGAGCAGAAAAAGCCCGACGAGCCCAAAGACCAGCCCGACCAGGGCCAGCAAGACCAGCAGCAGAAGCCCCAGGACCAGCCGCAGGATCAGCCGGAGCCCTCGCCCGAGTCGCAGAAAAATCAAGAGGCCCCGGCGCCCCAGCAATCGCCCGACGGCCAAGAGGAGAAGAAAAACGCTCCCCCGCCACCCCCCCACGGCCAGTCTTTGAGCCAGGACGACAAGGCGCTGGACCAGCTGGAGCGGGCCCCGACGGTGCAGCAAGAAGCGGCTCGCGCCCAGCGCGGCCGGGTGCGGAGAGTGGTAGAAGACAAGTGAGCGAGGACGGATGAGAGCGTGGTTGCCATCCTTGTGGGTACCGCTGGCCCTCGCCCTCCTGCTCTCGTGTTGGCCGCGGTCGGCGTTCGCTCAGGCGCAGCTGGAGCTGCAGGTCAGCGCGCGCGAGATTAGCGTAGGCGATCGGCTCGACGTGCAACTCGACGCGATGAGCGACGACGGGGACGCGCCCACCGACCCAGAGCTGATCGTTCCCAATAGTTTCCAGGTGCAGGGGCCGAGCATTGGCACGCGCCAACAGGTCTCGATCACCGGCTTTCGCATGGTGCGGCAGAGCGGCATCAGCGCGAACTGGCAGCTGACGCCGACGCGCGCCGGGGTCTACAGCATCGGCCCCGCCAGTGTGCAGTCCGGGGGGCAGCGGCGGCAGGCGCAGGCGGTGCAGATCCGGGTCTTGCCGGAGGGCCAGCGGCCCCAGCGCCAGCAGCAACGGCGCGCCCGCCGCGGGCCCGGCTTCAATCCCTTCGATCCGTTCGGCAACGACGACTCGTTTGACGATCTTTTCGATCGCCTGCGCGGCGGGGGGACCCCGGGTGTCGACCGCTTGCCGTCGGCGCCGGATGATCTGGTGCCGCCCCAGTCGCTCGACGACGTCGCCTTCGTCGACGCACACCTCGATACCCTGAGGGCGGTCGTGGGCCAGCAGGTGACCCTGTCGATCTATGCGCACGGCGCGCAGGGGCTGTTCCAGGAGGCGGCCGGCGCGCGTGAGCCGAGCCATCCGGATTTTCTCGCGCAGCGCCTGGTCGAGGACGGCAGCCATCAGCCGGTGTACCAATACACGCGCGACGGGCAGCGCTGGATCGCGGTGAAGGTGCGCGAGATCGCCCTGTTCCCGCTGCGAGCCGGCCGGCTCACGATCGGCCCCCTGGAGTTCGGATTTCTGGGGCGCCGCTACGGGGGGCGCGGCGCCGAAGGCCTGCGTCGCCAGACCCGCCCGCTCGTGGTCGAGGTCACCGAGCCGCCCGCGCTCGGGCGCCCCGCGGGTTACGCGGGCGACGTCGGCAGCTTCGAACTCTCCGCGGTGGTCGAGCCGCGCCACATTCCGGCGGGTGGTTCGATCGCGGTCACGGCGCGAGTGCAGGGCACGGGGCGCCTGCCGGGGGCCCTGAAGCTGCCGGAGCAGGCGGGGGTGGAGTGGCTGGAGCCGACGTTGCGCGACGACGTGGCCATGACGGGCAGCACGCTGGGGGGCTCGCGCGTGTTCAACTATGTCGTGCGCATGACCCGCGCAGGGGTGGTCGACCTCGGCAAGCTCTCGCTCCCGCTCTTCAATCCGAAGACGGGCCGCTACCGCATCGTGCTGGCGCCGCTCGGTCAGGTGACGGTGGATGCGCCTCCGCCGAGCGCCGCGCCGTCGGGCGCCTCGGCCACGCCTCCGGCGGGACCGCGTCTCTCGGAGCTCGTGAAGTTCCGCACGCAGCTGCGCGCGCTGCCGCCGTCGGCGTACTGGGGGGACCATGCGGTGTTCTACTGGTCGCTCGGGGCCGGGCCGCTCCTGGTGCTCGTGGCGGCAGGCCTCGGCCAGGTGCAGCGCCGAGTGCGGCGCCGGCTCGCACGGCGCGAGCAGTCGCAGGCGACCCACGCCACGCGCGCCCTCGGCGAAGCGCGCCAGGCCCTGTCGCGAGCCGAGCTGTCGAACGCCGTGGCTGCGGCGGAACGCGCCATGTATCTGGCGCTGGAGTGGGCTACCGGCCTGCGCGCGCGTGCCTTTTTGCGCAGCGAGCTCGCGCAGCGTCTCTCCGGCGCCGGGCTCGCCGAGCCGCTGGCGAAGGAGGCGGCGGAGCTGCTCGGGCAATGCGGCGAGCTGCGTCTCGCCGGCAGCGCGGAGAGCGGAGCCTTGCACGGCTCGTTCAAACGCATCGAGGTACTGGTGAAACGCCTGCTGCGCGAACCGCCGCATCGGGCGGCGCGCGGCGAGGCCGGCGAGGAGGTGCGCGCGTGAGCCGCCGTTCGGTCGCCGCGGGGCGCGGCGCGCTCGTGCGCGGGTGCCTGCTGCTGGCCGCGCTCGGCGCCGGCGCGGCCGGGCTCGGTCCGGGTAGCGCGCGTGCGGAAGAGGCGCCGAGCGCTGCCGAGCCCCCAGCGCCGGCGGCCGCGCCATTGCCGAGTGCTGCCGAGCTGGACGCGCTCCAGGCCTCTCCCGCGCCGAACGGCGCGCAGTTGGAAGCGCTCCGGGCGGCGATCGAACGTGGCGCCTTTTCTGACGCCATCGACCGGCTCGAGCTATGGTCGGATCAGGGCATGTTGGACGCCACGCTGAGCTTCGACCGCGGGGTGGCCTATCTCGGCCGCGCCGAGTCGCCCGCCAAACGCGCCACCGACCTCGGCCAGGCCGTCGCCGGCTTCGAAGAGGCGCTGGCGCTCGATCCGGCGGACGACGAGGCCCGGCTCGCGCTCGGGCGCATCCGTGAAGTGCTGTCGGAGCGCCGCGCCAAGGACAACGCCGGCGTGGTGGCGCGCCCGCGGCTGCTGCGCGCGATCACGGGCCTGGTGGGGGAAAATGTCTGGGCGGGGCTGGCCGTGTTCGGCTCGCTCCTGCTCGCGCTCGGCCTCGGCGGGCGCCTCTTCATGCGCTCGCTCGAGCTACGCCTGGCCGGCTCCATCGCCGCGGTCTCGGGCCTGTTTTTCCTCGGGCTGGGCGGCGGCCTGGCGGCGGCAGGGCACCACCTGCGCCAGCACTTTGCGCCCGCGGTCGTGATCGTGGATGAAGCGCGCTTGCTCGACGCCGAGGGGCGCCCGGTCAGCGCCGGTGCGCGGGGCCCCTCGTCGCTGGGTGCCGCGGCGGATCGCGTACCGGAGGGTTCGCTCGTGCACATCGCCGAAACGCGCGGCGGGCTGGTGCGGATCGAGTGGGGGGATGGCGAGGCCTGGCTCAACGCCGCGCAGCTGAGGCGCGTCGGGGGCAGGGGAGGAGTGTAACGGGGTGTGGGTTCGTCGTTCTGCCATTCGTCCGATTCCGCGCCACGCGCGCGTGCCGCAGAGCACGCTCGCCAGTGTGGAGGCCGGCTTTTCCGCTGCTGATGAGCGTGCGCGCCAGGCGGCGCAGGCGGGGCTCGAGCGCCTGCGCACGGAGCAGCCGGCGCTCTACGATTACTTGCGGGCTCAGCTGCCCGAATCGCTGGATGAGACGGCGCTCGCGCTCGGGCACATGCTGGTGGTGTCCGTGTTTCTCGCGTTTGCGTCCTTCGCCGGCGATGCGCTGCAGCGCCTGAGCGTCGACGGCGTGGCGGCAGCGGATCTAGCGCTCGAGACCGACGAGGACCTGCGGCGTGCCGACCCGCAGGATCCGCTCGATTCGGAGGACATCATCGCCGTCGAGCAGCCGGCGCTGATCGCCTTCATCAACGAACACGTCGAGCGCACGCTGCACCGGCACGCGGGCTCGGTGGACGTGGACGACGTGGCGCTCGTCTTTCGCACCATCCTGGTCGTGATCGTGGCGCTGTCGCACGCGGTGGCCCCGCCACCGGGCTATCCCGTCGGCCTCGGGCAGGAGCCCATGGCATGACGGACAAACAGAGCGTGCGCGAGCGCGTCTGGCGGAGCATCGACTCTGACCCGGAGGTCCGCACGCCACGCTCGGCCTGGGGCCGCATCCCTGGGTTTGCCGGGGCGGAGGCCGCGGCGGCTCGGCTCGCCGAACTGCCGGAGTGGCGGGCGGCCCGGGTATTGAAGCTGAATCCGGACACGCCCCAGCTGCCGGTGCGCGTGCTCGCCATCGAGCAGGGCAAGCTGCTCTACATGGCAGTGCCCAGGCTCGCCTCCCCGCTGCCGTTTTTCGCACTCGAGCAAGCGCGCCTCAGCGTCCCTGCCGCCGAGGCCGCGACCATCGAGGGCTCGAGCCAGCACGGCGTGCCGACCCGGCTCGAGGACATGCTGCCCATCGATCTGATCGTGTGCGGAAGCGTGGCGGTCAGCTCGAGCGGCGTGCGCATCGGCAAGGGCGCGGGCTACGCCGACCTCGAATTTGCGCTGCTCCTGGATCTCGGCCTGATCAGCGAGCAGACCCAGATCGCCACCAGTGTGCACGACGTGCAAGTCCTGGACGAAGTGCTGCCGGAGACGAGCCACGACTTTCGCGTGGACTGGATCGCGACGCCGACGCGCGTGCTGCGATGCCCGCGGGTGCCGCGCCCCCCGGGCCTACTCTGGCAGGAGCTCGAGCCGGCGCAGATCGCGGCGATCCCCGCGCTCTCCTCGCGGCGGACGGGCTAGCCCGTCGCCGTGTCGGCTTCGGGCCCCTGCGCCGCGAGTTCGTGACGATCTCTGCCCGCCCGCTTGGCGCGATACAGCGCAGCGTCCGCCCGCGCTAACCAGCTCGCGCAGCTCTCCCCGGGGCGGAGCGCCGCCAGGCCAATCGAGATCGTCGGCCGGATCTCGTGCGGCGGGATGGCGATCGAGAGAGCGCGGATGTTGTTCACCAGGCGCTGGGCCAGCATCTCCCCCTGGGCCAGCGTCGTATCGATCAGCACCGCGGCGAACTCTTCCCCGCCGTAGCGAGAGACGAAATCATGTTTGCGCAGGAACGTCCGGCTCAGACAACGGCTGACCTGCCGCAGCACTTCGTCGCCCGCGGGGTGACCATAGTTATCGTTGATGCTCTTGAAGTGGTCGAGGTCGGCCAACATCAGGCAAGGCGCCTCGCCGAGCAACTTGCCGAGTGAGGCCAGATTCGCCAGGTGCGCGTCGAAGGCGGCGCGGTTCGACAGCTGCGTCAGCGCGTCGACCTCCGCCTTCTTGCGCGCTTCCGCCAGCTCCTCGCGCAGACCTTTCAGCCGTTCGCCGAGCGCGCGGGACTGTTCCACCTCGCGCTTGCGGCGCGCGTCGATCGAGCTCTTGACGGTATCCACCACGACCTGCGCTTCAGCACAGATGCGCAGCGGGTCGCGCGTCTGAAGGGCCTTCGACAAAGTGCCGAGCCGCGCTTCGATGAGGGCGTCGGCTCTTTGCTCCTCGCCCAACGTCTTGCCCAGGCAGTCGGCAAAACAGAGGATGGCTTCTCGAAAGCTGCGCATGCTGCGCACGACGTAATCGCTCTCGGAGCGCCGTTGCTCCTGGACGAAGCCGATCAGTCCCGGCCAGTCGCGGCCCGAGCCGTTCTGGGCCGCGTCGGCCCGCGAGCTTCCAAGGGCGATCCGGGTCGCCCAGCTGTCGCATTCCGCTGCGGTCTGCGCCGCGTCTGCGGTATCCGTGTCGAACGCGTACTTCCCGTACAGCCGCAGCAGGGTGGACAGGACGTCGAGCGACTTCTCCCCGGACTCTGCCGCTGGGTCCTCCTCGATGCTCACCGGCGCCGTGCCGCTGCTCGACGCCTTACTCTTCCTGTTCCAGAGCATGTCGTTTTGCCCGGAGGTACCGGGGAGTTCCAATCCCGGAAACGGCATCTGCAGCCCACCCTGAAGCACCGGCCCACGGTACTAGCGATGCCGCGCCAAGTTCGCGCGCCTCTCGCTGCCCTCGGACCGCGGTCCAAGCTGAATTCCCCGCAGCCAGCGCTACTTCATCCCGCATGGTTCGTATCGGCCTTCACCCTGGGGGGGCGCCGCTGCGGTTGGGCTCGTGGCCGAGGGGCGGCCGGGTGCAACACGCGGAGGGGCCGATTCGACGGACGCTCCCCCGCGTGCCGCGCAGCGGCATCGGGTACCTCCGCCTACACCTTCCGCCGAGTTTGAGCCATCGCCCAGACGGGAGTTGATATGCCCGGGCGCCTCGGGTCTATTCTGCCCGCCGTCGATGATGCAGCGAGCTCCCTGGCCCGTTACTCGACTCAGGAAGTACTGAGCCCCCCATGGCTGTCTTGATCGTGATGGAGAAGCCAGAGCTCTGGCCCCTCGACATACCCCAGGCCCGAGCCGTCTCCGCGCGGGACTACCTGACGGATCCCGAGTTCGTCGAGATGAAGCGCGCCAAGGTGTTCAACCTGTGCCGCGATCACGGCTACCAGAGCATCGGCTATTACGTGTCCCTGCTGGCGGAAGCGCGCGGGCACAAGCCCATGCCGTCGGTCACCACGGTGCAGGACCTGAAGCAGTCGTCCTTGATCCGCATCGTGTCGGAGGACATCGAAGATCTGGTCCAGCGCTGCCTCGCTCCGATCAAGAGCAACAGCTTCGAGCTCAGCATCTATTTCGGTCGCAATCTGGCGCAACGCTACGATCGCCTGTGCCAGGCGCTGTTCAACCACTTTCCGGCGCCGCTGCTGCGCGCCGGCTTCGTGCTGGCCGGCGACGAGTGGCGCTTGCAGTTGCTGCGCCCGATCGCATTTAGCGAAATCACCGAATCACATCGGGAGTTCGTGCTGCAACGCGCGCGCAGCTTCTTCGAGCGGCCGCGCATTTCCTCCACCCAGGCCAAGTATCGCTACGACCTAGCGATCCTGGCGGGCTCCGAGGACGTCTCCGCACGCCCCTCGGACGACAAGGCCGTCAAACGCTTCGTGCGCGCCGCCGAGAAGGTCGGCATGGACGCGACGATCATCGATCGCGAGGACTACGGGCGCATCGCCGAATTTGATGCGCTCTTCATTCGCGAGACCACGGCGGTCAACCACCACACCTATCGCTTTGCGCGCCGCGCCGAGGCGGAGGGCATGGTGGTGATCGACGACCCGCGCTCGATCGTGCGCTGCACCAACAAGGTGTACCAGGCCGAGCTCTTCGACAAACACGAGCTGCCCTGCCCAAAGACGCTGATCGTGCACCGGGACAACACGCGCCTGCTCGGCGCCGAGCTCGGCTATCCCGTGGTGCTCAAGGAACCGGATAGTTCGTTTTCTGCCGGCGTGGTCAAGGCCGACAACGAGGCAGAGCTCGCCGAGCTCTTGCCGGGCTTGATTCAGAAATCCGAGCTGGTCGTCGCACAAGAATTCGTGCGCTCCACCTTCGACTGGCGCGTGGGCGTGCTCGGGGGCAAGCCCCTGTACGTGTGCCGCTACCACATGGCGCGCGGCCACTGGCAGGTGCAGAAGGTCGAGAAAGCCAAGAAGCCCAACTACGGCAAAGTCGACACCATCGACGTCCAGAGCGCCCCGCCACAAGTCATCAACCTCGCGGTGCGCGCCGCCAAACTGATCGGCGACGGCCTCTACGGTATCGACATCAAAGAGGCCGACGGCCGCTTCCTGATCATCGAGATCAACGACAACCCCAGCATCGACGCCGGCAACGAGGACAGCGTGCTCAAAGACGAGCTCTACCTCACCATCATGCGCTGCTTCCACGAACGCCTGGAAAAACGCCGAGGCTGAGCGAGCAAACAGCTGCGCGCAGGGGGCGCGGGCCGAGATCCACTGCGCGATCACCGACCATCGCGACTACCGGGCACCACCGCGACGCCGACGCTGGGGGGCCGATCAACGGCGGCCATCGCCCCAGCGTCGCGCAGACCTTGGGCCGCCGTGCGCGGCATGTGGGCCCGATTGCCGTGAGTTGTCTGGAGCGCTCTTTTCGAGGGTTGTCCCGAGGTGGCGCTCAGCGCCGTGTGTTGGAGGTCCGGCCCTAATGATCCCCGCCACCCATCGCATCACCCGAACCCGGTCACGCATGGCTTTGCCAGTAAGGACCCTTACCAGGAGTTTGCCAGTAAGGACCCTTACCAGGAGCTTGCCAGTAAGGACCCTTACCAGGAGTTTGCCAGTAAGGACCCTTACCAGGGGTTTGCTCTCTAGCAGGGGCGGTGGTTGGTGCTTCGTGGGGATCTCTCGGGGCCGGTCTCTTATCGGAGTTGCAGGGCCCATGGGGATGGGTGCGGTGGAACGCGCGGGGCTTTGGCGGCGCGGTTTGGCGCGTTTGGTGCGTTTGGTGCGGTCGGCGCGTTTGGCGCTTGCGGGCGGTGTCTAGGCGGCGTCGCTTGTCATTGGGCGCGGGCCGAGCAAAAATGGGCGTTCATGCGTCCTGTTGTGGTTGGGGTTTCGCTGGGTCTCTCGTTAGGGTGCCTCGGGCTTGCCGCTTGTTCGCGGCCGCAGCCAAATGCGAAGGCGGCGGGGTCGCTCGGGGCGGCAGACGAGCGCGGGTTGTTGCAGGTGCGGGGGGCGGAGCTCGTGGACGGTGCGGGGCAGCCGATCGTGCTGCGCGGCGTCGCGTTCGGCAACGAGGTTTGGCAGGGAGTAGCGGTGCCCCGCACGCATCATGCGGAGGCGGACTACGCGCGGGTCGCGAGCATGGGGATGAACTCGGTGCGCTTTTACCTGAACGCGGTCAGCTTCGAGGATGCGCAGAACCCGGGGCAATACAAGGCGGAGGGCTGGGCGTGGTTGGATGACAACGTGCGCTGGGCGCGGGCGCACGGCATTTATCTGATCTTGAATCAACACGTGCCGGCCGGCGGCTTTCAGTCAGCGGGGGAGGGCAGGGCGCTGTGGAAGGAGCCGGCGATGCAGCAGCGCTTCATCGATCTGTGGGTGGCGATCGCCGAGCGCTATCGAGATGTGCCGACCGTCGCCGGCTTCGACTTGCTGAACGAGCCGGGGGTCACCGACTGGGCACGGCAGTGGCACGATCTGGCGGCTCGCACGGTGCGCGCGATCCGCGCGGTGGATCCAGCCCACGTGCTGTTTGTGGAGCGCGTGAATTCGGTCGGCAAGGACTACGCGGAGAATCCGGATCGGAACTTCTTCATGGTCGCGGACCCGAACGTGGTGTACGAGTTTCATTTCTACAAGCCGTTTGGCTTCACGCACCAGGGTGCGTCGTGGGTCCCGTTCGCACCGGAGAGCGCGGTGTATCCCGATCCGGAGGGGGTGGGCGTGGAATGGTTCAATCTGAGCTGGAAGACCGCGAGCACTAGTCCCAAGCTGCCCGCTGGCAGCAGCGACTGGAAGCACTACGAGGGGGCGTGGTTTACGGTTCAGGATCCGGAGCTGGCGGTGGCCCAGCCCGCACTACGCTGCGCCCGGGTGGGCGCGGGCAAGGCGCTGTTCGATCAGGTGGTGCTGGAGGAAAGGAGCGCCACGGGGCAGGTCACGGAGCGGTTTCGGCAGAACCTGAGCAGCCAGCGGGGCTGGGCCTTCTGGGCGCAGGATCAGAACGGTCAAGCCGGGCCAGAAGCGCAAGGGCATCAGGATGATGCGTCGCTCGGCATCACGGGGACGACGTCGGAGGCATCCCTGGTCTCCGACCCGCTGCGCTTTCGGGTCAGCCCGGAGGTGAGCTACCGCTTCAGCGGCTGGATGAAGGGGCGCGACATTCCGAGCGGTGCCGAGTGTCAGCTCTCGCTCTCGTTCTTCAGCTCGAAAGTGCCGGTGCGCGGCCTGGACCGCGATTTCCTCGCCGCCGAGCTCGATGCCTACGTGGCCTGGGGGCGGCGCCGGGACGTGCCGCTGTATCTGGGGGAATGGGGCAGCATCCGTGCGAGTTTCGAGGCGGACCGCGGCGGCTTGCGCTGGGCGGAAGACATGCTCGATCTGCTTGCCGAGCGGGGGCTTCACTTTGCGTTCCACGACTATCACGAGGATGCCATGGGCCTGTACTGGGGGGAGGGGGAGCTGCCCTCTCCCGAGCGCGCCAACCAACCGTTGATCGACCTCTTCACTCGCAAGCTGAAGCCGCCGTCCCCCGTTGCCGCCGAGAGCAATGTCAGCGCGGATGCAGGTGCGCCCCCGGCGCTGGTCAGCCCGGTGTGGAGCCCTCCCGCAGCCAGCCCCTGAGCTGCTGTGCCGGCGCGCGCTGGGCAGTTCTGCTGGCGCGAGAGGCCCCGGCGTCGGAACTCCGCCGGCTGCGTCGGCTCCGGACCTGCCGTCGCCAAGTCGTGACCAAGGAGTCACAAACGTGCGACATTTGCGTGTGAGAAGATGTCCGGTGAAACACTGGGGGCGTTCCACCGCCGCAAGGATCAGCCATGAGCGATGCAACAGCCGAGGGCCCCGAGCTGCTGTCCCACCATCTCGTGGTGTCGGATGGCGCCCGGGCGATCGTATTTTATCGCCGGGCGCTGGGTGCAGTGGAGCTGTACCGCCTGTGCACCCGGCAGGGAAAGATCGCGCATGCGGAGCTGACGCTCGGAGGGTCGCGCCTGACGCTCTCGGACGAGGCTCCGGAGCGAGGCGCGAAGAGCGCCCGCAGCTACGGGGGCTGTTCGATGCAGCTCGGTGTGTACGCGCGGGACGTGGAAGCGCTGGCACGCAATTTCTTGGGCGCCGGCGGATTTCTGGTGCAGGCACTGCAAGACCAGCCGCAGGGGGAGCGCTCCGGTCAGTTCCGCGATCCGGAAGGCTACCAGTGGACGCTCGCGCAGCGCCGAGAGGAGGTCTCCCTCGAGCTGCTGGAACAGCGCATGAATGTACTGGGGCTGAGCCTGTGGCGTCCGCGCCCCCCGGAGCCGCGCCGGGGCAAGCCGCCCTCCGTGCGTTGAGCGCTCGCGCTCGCAAGAGCTCCGGCGGTGGGAAGCGTGACTAACGCTAGCCGCCCTCGCGCTCGTCAGCGCTGCGTTCGTAGCGGGTGGGGTGCGACGTCGGTCCGACGCTAGTCGCGGCCGCGCGAGGGGTGGCCGTGAGAGCTGTGGCCGTGAGAGCTGTGGCCATGCGATGTGTGACGGCAGTCCTCGTGAGCGTCGTCGAGCTCGAACACCCAGAGCCCGCTGTTGATATCAGCGGCCAGCACGTACCCTCGATACGGGAACGTCCCCCACACGAAGGGAAACGCGACGTCGGTGTCCCCGAAGTAGCCGCGCGGGTCGGCAGCGGGCTCGGGCACGAACTGGGCGATCTGCTGCGGACGCCCCGGGTGCCGGATATCGACGGCGACCACGCCCTCGGAGTACCAGGAGAAAAATGCCGTCTGGTCGACGACCTTGGGATCGTGAACGCTGAAGTAGCCGGGAGGCTGCCCCACGAAGGGCGCAGTGTCGTCCTCCGGGAGCGGCGGCGGACGGGTGCTCGGCATCTCGAAAGTTCCGACCTGCCGCGGGCGAGCGGGATTCGACACGTCCAAGAAGCGCACGTACCCCCAACCATCTTCGATGCCGGGCTCGCCCAAGGCGTACGGGGAAAAGTCCTCGCTGGTCTGGACTAGCAGGTTGCCGTTCTGAGCCAGCCAAGAGGAGTGCGCATGTAGCTCTTGCTGAGGTTGCGCCTGCGCGCGACCGAGCAGCCGCGGTGCCGCGGGGTTGGCGACGTCAAAGATCAGCGTGCCCAGATCCCAGTACGACACGTACGCGCGGTTGCCGGCGCCGATCACGCTGTGCGCGAAGTTGGTCGCGAAGTTCTCGTCTGGAAAGGGCTTGATCCCCAGCTCCCGCCAGGCGCCCCAACTCGAGATTTGTGTGGGGTGGCCCGGGTCGGTCACATCGATGATGCGAAAGTCTCCCGTGCCGGGCACCGTGGCCGTGTCATTCTCGTCCGGCTCCGAGCCGGTGAGCTGCTCCGACAACGGGACGGCGGCGTAGACGTAGGCGTGCTTGCCGCGCGGCTCGAGCCACAACTCGTGAACGCCCGAGGTGCCTGTCTGGTAGAGCCCGAGGCGGCGGGGGTGGTGGGGATCGGTGACGTCCCAGACGCCAAAACCCGCCACGGGGTGCACGCTCGCCGGGTCCCCGGCGTAGCAGGCCTGCAGGCTCGCCACGGCTAGATCGCCGCGGAAGAACCGCGTCTTCACGCTGCGAACCATCACCTTCTCCGTCCAGGTGCCGGCGAGATCGGGCTCGCTGGCGCTGCTCCCAAACGTCGCCGTGAGCGTGGGCTCCGTGGGGTCGCTCAGATCGTAGATGCGCACGCCCTGCGCAGGGCAAAAGTGCACATCGGAGGCGGGCGTGCCCCAGCTTGCCAGATACGCAAAACCGCGATGCGCGACGACGTCGGCGTTGAATCCACCTCCCGGATCGGCGTGACCCAGGACGCGCACGCCGTGGGAGCGACTGTAAGCGAGGGCGCCTCCCGCTGGCGGTGCTGCGAGCGGCACTCCGGGGAACTTGCCCACGCCGCCGCCCTCCAGATGTGCAAACACCATCGCGCTGCCCGACGCGATCCCCGCCACGGCCGACAATATGAGTACTCGAGCTGGACGCATCGTGCGCAAGCTAGCAGGGCGGAGCGCGTGTGCCCAGCTTGCATTGACCGCTAGATGCTCCCATCCACGGTGAAACACGCACCGGCGTCGCCGGCGGCGCACTCGCCCGCGGGCGCGCCGACCTCGCTGCCACCGAGCTCGGTAGCGGCAGTGATCTCCGTAGCGGCGTCGAGCTCGATGCCCGCATCGATAGCGGGCAGGGAGCCGAGAGGCAGGTAGTACTCGTTGGCGTCGATCCGCACGACGTCGGCGTCTGCGGTTGCGAGGTCCGCGGCGACCAACAGGCCTTCCTCACTCGAGAGCTGGCGGAGCGCATCACCCTCTGGGGTCGTCGTGGCCGGAAGCGCGAGCTCGTTTGTGTCAAAGAGTGGTTCGTTTCGGTTCAGTGCGGCAGCGCTGAAGCGCGAGCAGGGGGCGAGCTCTCCGGCATCCCCACACGTGGGGCCTTGCTCTCGAACGCGCAAGAAGGTGCCGGTCGGGGTCAGCGCCTCGTGCCCCCGCCAGCCCTCGGTCACGCGCAGCAGGCCAAAATCCAGTGAGCCGGGCAGCACTGGTCCCAGGTAGCCCCGCAAGAGCCATGGCTCCGGTTGCGCTCGCAGCGTGGCCCGTTCAGCATCGCTCGCAGCGAGTGCTGCCAGGTCTAGCATCGCCACGTAACACTCGGACGCGGCGCGCCCATCGGCACAGAGCGTAGTAGCGTAGTTGACGCGCTGAACGAAGTAGCCGCCGCAGCGGGGGGCCGGGCAGCGCCGTTCGTCCTGCCGCACGCGCACGTAGACCGCGGCCGCCTCACTCGCAAGGAGACGCAGGGCGCGTGCTCCCGCTGGGACGCGGGACGCTTCGCTGGCTCCGCCTCGTGCAGCTGCGCCCGCGCCGGACGCCGCCTCACCACCACAAGCGACGAGAAGTAGGCTTAGCCCAGCGCAGCGCCCTCGGGACGATGGCTTCAGCATCGATGCCTCGCGCTTTTTGGCGGTTGCTCTCTTCGTCAGCATGGGGTGTCGTACTCCCGCCATGTGTCGCCGCGCGGGCGCTCGCGTGGCGTCAGCGGCTCACGGTGGCGTGCCGGCGGCCAGGCGCGAGCTCTGCCACTGATAGATGGAGCCCGCCCCGTTGGCGAAACGACGTGTGAAGCCCGGCGTGCCGTCGAGCTTGGCCGAGACTTCGGGCCAGCTCGCGTGCACGAAGATGGCGCGACCAGGGACGGCCGCCTCGATCTCCGCCATCACCGCGCTGGGGGGGAGTGCCCAGTCCCGTGACAGCACGATGGTTGCCAGGCGCTGGCGCCGGTACATCTCTGCGTCCGGCCGGCGCACGTGCCATTGCATCAATGAATTGCGCGGCAACCCCCAGCCATCGCGCCCGATCCAGGGCGCGTCGACCGCGACGTAGAGGGAGCGGCGACCGAGCGGCGGCATGCGCAGATCGGCCGCGATGAACACCGAGTCGGTCGGGGTCTGGAGAGCTGCCCACTGATAGAGCTCGTCGGCAACCGGGTCGAGCGCGCGCTGGTATTGCCCGTCGAGACGGCACGGATCCGTTACCGCGAACCAGGGCCGAACCCCCAGCATGCGCGCGCCCGGCAAGAGCAGCAGGAACAGCACGCCGAGCCCGAGCGCACGGTGGCGGGCGATCAGTTCGCGCAGCCACGAGGCCATGAATACCGCCGCTGCCGGCGCGAGCTGAAGCAAGAACTTGTACTCGTTCCGGCCCGGCGCGCGCACCACGAGGTACGCCACGGACAGACCCAGGATGCTGGTCAAGAGCACGAGCGTCGCTCGCTCGCGCGCGCGCAGCCGCCGGGTGAGGTCGGCGCGATGCAGGTAGGCGAGCACGAGCCAGAGCGCGAGGAAGAAGCCGAGGTCGGCTGCCTTGGCCAGCAACAGAGCGGGGTCCGTCGTGAGCCCCAGCCAACCGTCGGAGGACGCCGAGGTCCCGACGCTGCGCAGGTACGGCAGCCCGAGGGTGCTCGGCACGGCGACGGCCAGAGCTAGCTGCCCGACTCGGCGCCAGCTGCCGGGCTCCGGCCAGACGATGAGCACGAGCGCGACCACGCTTTGTACGGCCACGATGCCGAGCCAGCTGAGCGGATGGATGAAGACGGCGATCAGGCAGCTGCCCGCGATCCAGGCGCAGAGCCCCCGCGGCTGGCCCAGGCCCGCGGCCAATCGAACACCGGCTGCGGCTGCCGTCAGCATGGCGGCGTAGCCGAGCGGCATGGCCGTGAGGCTGAGAAACTTGTCGAGAGGGACGACGCGCGTCTCGAGCCAGAGCGGAGGGAACGCGCGCTCGAGCGCTTCAGCGAAGGGGCCGGCGTGGAAGAGCGAGATGCCGAAGGCCGAGAGCAGTACCGCGAGCCCGATCGTCAGCCGGTCCTCGGTGAGCGTGGAGGCGAGCCAGGCGGCGGCTGCCAGGAAGGCCAGAAATGCGAGCGTCTGTCCCACCAGCGCGAGCACGAGTGGGTTCAGCCCGGTGAGCCGCGCCGTGGTTGCCGTGAGCCAGAACTCTGCCCAGGGGTAGCGCAGCGCACCGCCGGCATACAGCGGGTCCTCGGGGGCGCCGCCGCGAGCCATGATCTGGTAGATCGGCGAAGCGTGCATGAACGCGTGCCAACCCACGATGTTGAACTGCCGCGAGAACAGCGCCACCAGCGGGACCGGCAGGCACGCGGCGCCGAGCAGCCACTGTGCGCCGCGCCCGCGCTGCAACACCAGCGCGACGAGCAGCGTGATGACCAGCGCCAGCACGACCGCAAAGCGGTCCGGTAGCTCGAACGACGCGAGAAAGCGGCTGAAGCTGGACATCGTCGAGGTGAGGTGTAGGTCGAGCGGGGTCGGCGCAGGAAGCGCTTCAGCCCGTGGCGGCCGCGCGCGCTCGCGTCGCGCGGAACCAGCCCGGCACCTGGCCGCCGCCGAGCGCGAACCCCAGCGCCAGCAGGAGCGGCGCGATCACCCGGTTTCCGGGCGGCGTGAGCCAACAATCGAAGATGAACTCCGCGAGCCGGGCTTGCCACGATGGCACGCTGGAGCCCGGGGCCTGACTCGATACGAACACTGCCAGGCTAGCGACGGAAGCGATGGCAACGCCGAGCACCAGCGGCACCCCGAGCCCCAGGCTCGCGAGCTTGCGGCGGCGCTCGAGCGGCAATACCAGCAGGGCCGCCACGAAGATCGAGAGCGGGAGATAAGCGTCGCGCCGCAGGCTGATGCCCAGGCGCGCTTCACCCCCCGCGAGCCGCAATACCAGCTGCGTGTCGGAGTCGACATTTTCCGTGGCGCTGCGCTCGCGCGCGGCCAGGAGTGGTACGAGCTCGATCTCGGTCCCCGGCGCGACGGGCACGACCTCAAAGCACAGATTGCCGATGGCACTGAGCGCGCGGCTGAAGGCGATCTCGCGCGCGCTCCACGGCCAACTCGCCGCGGTCAGCAGGAGTAGGAAGAGGGCTGCGCCTAGCAGCGTGGGCTTAAGCTCGAGCCGCATTGGCGGTGATGGCAGGCGCCGGCGCCACGCGTTCTCTTGCCCAGCGCGCCCATGCGGCAAACAACCCGCAGACGATCAGGATGATCAACAGGACGAGGACTTCCTCGTGCAGCACCTGAAACAGGCGCAGCGAGCGCGTCCCGGCGAAGTACAGGAGCACGAGCCGTGCGATGTTGATGCCGGCGATCGCGAGCAGCCCGGCAGCGAGCCCGAGCAGCTTGTCGCCGAGGCGTGCGGGAAAGGCGAGCACCGCAGCGGCGAACAACGCCTGCGCGTCGAGCGCGGCGCAGTCCAGCACGACGACGAAGGGGAAGCGCCCGTCCACCGTCGTGCCCTCCACGCTCACCACCTCGCCGAGCCAGCCGAGCCAGAGGGCACTGCCGTGTGCCACGAGCTCGAGATAGCGAACGAGGCAGCGCCCCGGCAGGCTGTCCGCCGCGTACGGCTGATACAGTGCCGCGTAGAACACGAGCATCAGGAGCAGCGTCCCGCCCAGGAAGCGATAGCCCGAGCCGATCCGGTGCAGCCGTTCTGCCCAGGCGAAGCCACGCGGAAACAAGGCAGGACTCATGGCTCGGGGGGCGCGCGGGACGGGCCGCAATCCACCCGCTCCGCGCGGGCCCGTCAAGGGCCGCGCGGCATCGCCCTCGAGAAGACACCCCAGCGTTACCGGGACCTCGAGCTGGCTCGGCTTTTACAGCAGGGTGCAGTTGGGGGCGTCTACGGCGTTGCCGCAGACGAGGGCGTCGTTGACGTCCTCGCAGAGCAAACCCGGGCTGGTCGACAGCTCCGTACCGACGGGCGGCCCCTGACGGAATTGCACGACGTGTCCCAGGATCAGGACCCGGCTGTCGATGGCGGGCAGCGGCAAGAGGCCGGCCGCGGCGATCGCGGCGGCATGCACGGACGGCTCGCGCTCCAGGCAGCGGATCAACTGCTCCTGCTCGGCCTGATTGGGAATGGCCGGAACCTCGGCACGGATCCGATCAAATCCGAGGATCGAGTTGATGTAGAGCTTTCGAGAAAACGGGTACACGAAGCTCTGAATGTTGGCGACGGTGGGGGACACGTTGCCCACGGGCGCGGCGACCGCGAACGGCAGGCTGGGGTTGTCGGTGGCTTCTCGCCCAGCAATGCCGAGCGCGCAGCTGGTGCTACCCACGATACAGCCGACGGTTTCCGTGGCGTCGTCGAGGCGGCACTGGGCGCCGCTGTCGCGGGAGCGAATGCGGTAGACGGCGTTCGAGATCGCGAACGGCGTGGGTTGCCCGGCGATGCGTTGATTGCGGAAGGCTCCCGAACTGCCGCGAAGTTCACGGTTCCAGGCGCGGCCGTCGTTGCCGCCGGGCGTGATCAGGGACGTGTTGAAGGCCGGGTTGAGGCAGTTGGCGCCGACGGCCGAGCCGACGGCGTTGGGCGGTCCGATCTGAGGCGTGAGGCATTGGCCGAAGATCTGCGGTGCGCCATCGGGACAGGTCGTGACGGAGGCTCCGTTGGGCAATACGGGGGCGTCGCGCAGCACGAACACGCCGGTGCTACAGGGCGTGGTCGGATACCAAGCGGCATGCAGGTTTGCCGCGCTGACGTTCTGCAGCTGCGGCAATTCGATGGCCTGGACGAGCCCGAGGTCGCGTGCCCCGCAGACGTCGTCCTCCGGCAAGCAGTTGCGACGAATCGGATCTTGATCCTGGAGCTCCGTGCCATTGCAGAAGGGGGTGCTCTCCGAATTGGCGAGACCGAGGACCGACAGGAACAGGTCCGTCGTGCCTGACTCATCCCCGCGGCGAAAGAGCCGGCGCAGCGTGCCGCAACTCGTGCCGGTGCACGTGGCGGGGTTGCCCTCGACGATGTTGTCCCACTGAGACACGAGGCTGCGGCGGATGTCGCTGCTACAGCGCGAGAGGCGGTTGTTCGCCGACTGGGTGTTGCCGCCGCCGCCGCCGGGACCCGTCGCCACCGGTCGGGACTTGTCCGCCCCGGCAAACAAGATCCGCAGCACGTCTTTGAAATCGGTAAAGCGATAGATCAAGGTCGCGCCCGTGCCCCCTTCGAGCACGCCGCCGGGCGGGGGCAGGGGAATGTCCTGGAAGGTGCCGATGTTTGCCGCACCATCGGGAACGTTGGTCGTGAAATTCGTGATCACGAAGGTCTTGGCGGGCGTGTTGGCGAGCGGGGCCGCAAACCCGTCCGCGGGCGTCACGTCGCAGCGAGCACCCGTGTTCGGATTGACCGCGACGCTCAGCCCGTCGACGGCGACCACGAGGCCCTCTGCGCCGGAGCCGGGCGGATTGATGAGGACGGCCGACTCGTCGTTGCCGAGATTTCCCGAGCCGGTGGAGGCGTTGCCCTCGATCACGACCTCACACGCTTCCGCTCCGTTGAGCGGCCGGGACTGGGGCGCGATGTCCTGCTCGCCGGCGCGCATGTCCAGGCCGCCCTGAGACGAACCGCCCGCGACGTACTTGAACTGGGGGTTGCCGGCCAAGGCCGGGTAATCCAGGCCCCCGTTGATCACGCCGCACTGGGCGACCAGGGCCTGGGTGAAGACCGACAGGGAGTCGGAGCCGGTATAGTTCCGTGCGCCGGCAACGCCCGAGACGGCGAGCAGAGCGACGCCGCCGAGCGAGACTTTTCTGAACATGAACATGGACTCAAACCCTTCCAAACACGGCGCCAGTGCGTCCTGCGAGCGGAGTCGGTGCCTGTGGGTAGAGCTCCGCCATTGGGCCATACTGAACGTGGATCCGTCGCGTGTCCAAACGTGTGACGTTCAGTTTTCCTGGTTGTCACACAGCGTCCCCTTTCGGAACGCCGTCCGTGCTCGGCCGCGGCGAGGTCCGGTCAACTTCGGGGGAAAATGGCGGTCACGGCGCCCCGTCGGGGGGACTCGCCGTTACTCCTCCGCTACGCCGTCTTGCGGATCCGGCGCGTCCTCGGCGTCCTCTGCGGGGAGCGGCTGCCAGGCGATGTTGGCGGCGGCCCCGTCAAACGCGAGCTCGAGGGCGATCAGCTCGGGCGGCCCCTGCCTGCCGTAGTCGACGACCTGATGCGTGCCGCTGTAGTGGCGAACGTCGATGATGGTCGTCGCGTCTCCGGGCCAAGGGGCACGGTACTCCGCATCGAGCTCGAGGAACCCGAGCCGATCCGTGAGCAGACACAGCTCCGCGTACTGGCGCAAGCTGATGGCGCCCTCGTAGACGCCGAGATCGGGCACGCCCGACAAGCCCTCGTAGAGGGCGCGCGCGCGGCTGTCCCCGCCGCTGGCGCGGATGAAGACGAAGCTGTATTCGGGGCAGTCGGCGAAGCACTCCGTCCGCGTCAGCCCCAGGCGCTCATAGGGCAGAGCTTGCCAGGCGTCCGCAATCTCGCTTTCGGACAGCGTGGCTTCCTTCAAGAACGCATAGCGGGCGGCGTTCTGCGCTTCGCGGCGCGCTGCCTCTCGCGCCCTGCCGGCTGCCTCGCCCGCCCGCTCCTCTGGCGTCTCGGGTATGCAGGACGCGCAGACCTGCGTCGTGTCGGTGAGATCGGCCGCGCAGGAGCTGCCGCCTGCGCCCAGCGCCGCCATCCAGGCTAGCCAGCGGATTCCGAGTCGATGTTGCATACCTACTCCGAGACGGGGAAAGCTTGCCTCAGCGTGCCTGCCGGCGCCGGCCCGCCGAGCGCATCAGCACCCAGGACAGGCCGAGGCTCAGCACGGCGAGGCTTGCCGATAGGCTGGTGTGCGGGCTCGCGGGGGCCAGTTGCCCCACGCAGCCGAAGCCCGGGCCCTCGCTGAGCTCGGGGCCACTCGGGTTCATGCAGGACATGAGCTCCTCCTTGTCCGGAGTGCCATCGTCATCGGTGTCCAGCTCTGCCGGCAATTTTTGCAGTGCCATGGCGAGCTCGCGACCGGCTTTGCCGCCGCTCAGCCCGTAGTCCATCTTCAGGGTCATCGCGAAGAGCTGATTGGCCGTGCCCTCGCCGCCGGCAGCCGAATCGTGGCAGATGCGGCATCGGGCAATCGGGCGCGGACACTCCACGCCGAGCTGCCGATCGAGGATGGCGGGATAGTTCTCGGAGGCTCGGGCCCCCGTCTGCAGGCAGGCCGCTGCGGCCGAGAGCAAAGCGCAAAGCCAGCGCCGCCGCATCCGTGTCAGCTCGAGGTCACTCATGGAAGGTCGCCACATCGCGCAAGAGTTCCGGTCACAGAAACATGTGAAATTGAGTCTGCAAGCTGAGCGGCGACTCTTGCCGACTCACGAGATCGACGCGGAGCTCGAAGTGAGAGTAGAAGTGAAAGTCCACGGAGACCCAACCGCCGAAACGCGGCTCGCCGTTGCCGGGGGAGCTCGGCAGACCGCCTGGTAGCTCACCCGAGTCGAGCATTTCGCCCGTCAGGAGCAGGTGCAGGCCACGCAGCGGTTCATAGTCCGTCTGCACCAGGCCCGCTCCACCCCAGCCGCGCTTTCCCTCTTTCAGAAAGTCTGCCTCGGCCAGCAGCGCCCATTCGCGTGACAGACCGACGCGCGCGTTCAGGCCGTGTGCCTGCCGTACCGCATGAACATCCTGGGTGAATCGATCTTCGTTGGCAAAAGTGACTAGCGAGCTCGCCCCGACGGCGCCCGTCGGGCTCACCAGGAGCTCCGCGGAGGCGGCGTAGCCGCGCTCGCGATAGCGGTCGGGATAGATCTGGTAGTTGCCCAGGATGCCCATCACTTCCAGACGCAGCGGACCGTCCGAATACGCGAGCGCGAGCCCGTGTTGCTGATCCGACTCACGATCGGTACGCGTCCCTTCGCGTACCCACATCACATGTTCTGCAATGCGCAGCCCAAAGGGCAGAGCCAGGCGACCCGCTCGGATCAAGGTGTGCGGGTCGAGTTGCACGCCCACGAAGTGGCTGCGAGAAAGAGCGATCCAGCCCTCCTCCAGTTCGCGGTTGATCTGGGCACCACGCACGTTCGCGCTGCCGGTGATGCCGCGGGCCACGCCGATGCTGCCGCCGAGCACGAGCATCCCGAAATGGGCGGACCCGTACAGATCGAGCTGCATCGGAAATTGAGCAAAATCGCTCGCCGCACCGTCCTTGGGCGCGGTGTACACCAGCATGTGCCGATAGCTCCCGCCGAGGCGGATGCTCTCCGGCTCTCGCAGCCCGAAAAGAAACCGCGAGTAGTCGTGCAGCTCATCCGGCGACGCCGCGCTCCAGGTGAGCAGCTGCTCTGCCTCGGCGCGGCCCATGCGTGTCAGTGTCTCACCACCGGAAACATCTGTATGGCACGAGCCGCAGTTGAAGAACCCGTGCTTGATCATCCATGGATACGCTTGCGCGAGCGAGCTATGGCATAGCCCCAGCAACAGAAACAGCAGACCCAGCCAGTGTTGCTGAGACAGAGAGCCTCGCATGGCGCGCGTTCTCCAACAACCGGATGGAAAGGTCAACGGCAGGGCGAGCAGCGCCGTTCTCGGGTGAAACGCCAGAAAGGTCACGCATTTGTCATGTTGTTGTTTCGGTGATACTCCTAGCGTCCGGTCGCCGAACGTCGGGGCGGATCGGGCAAAGAAAGCTGGTGAGGATCGTGCGCGTTGCAAGCAGTGAGATGGTGAAACACGTTGCGGCTCTCGTCGCTGCTCTGTCGATGTGCTCTGTCGCCTGCTCGAAGAAGACGCCCGAGCTGGAGAAGAGGCCGCGCGAAGAGAAGCCGGCAGCCGAGGTGAAGTCGCGTGAGCCGGTGCAGACGCGAGTGAATCGGACTCCTGCGGAGCCACCGCCGATCGATCCTGCCGCCGTTCCGGTGGAGGAGGACTTTCGCGAGGACGCTGCGCGCAAGATCACGAAGAAGAGCGATCCGCGCGCCGAGTTGGATCGGATTGAACGAGAGATCTCCGCCGCGCAGAAATAGAGCGCGGGCTCTGCGTCAACATGATGCAGATCGGTAACCGCGGCGTCACTCGCTGCATGGTATTGGCCTGCCCACGGTTAGCGCGGGCACTTCCCGCGCGTCGCGATGGGAAAGAGGGCCATGTCTGGAATGAATCTGCATCACTCGACGAGAGGCTGGGGTTGGTTGGGGGCTTTGAGCGGTGTTGCCGTTTCGATCGCGCTGCTCCTGTGTAGTCCTGTGGCGAGCGCGGCGAAGTTGGTCGTCGGCAATCCGCAACGCCTGGTCGCCAGCGATCCAGTGGATTTCAAGAGCTTTGGCAGCGCGGTGGCCGTGGACGGTGACACCGCGATGGTCGGCGCTCAGGGCGACGATGGGGTGCTCGGAGAGGGCGCTGGCGCGGTGTACGTGTTCATTCGCGTCTCGGGCGTGTGGCAGCCGCACCCGGTCACTCCCAAGCTGACGAGCAGCAGCACTGCCGATCAGGTCGGCTTTGGCCATTCGATTGCTCTGTCCGGCACGGGCATGGTCGTCAGCGGTGAGTTGCGCAGCACCCTCGCCGGTGTGGCCTACGTCTTTCGTCGCTCGGGAGCAGCGGTGAGCAGCGCGTGGGTGCAGGAGCAGCAGCTGACGGTGGCCGGCGTGACGTCGGCCGATCTGTTCGGCGATCCGGTGGCGATTTCGGGTGACACGATCCTGGTGGGTGCCCAAGGGGATACCAACATCAGCGGCGCTGTATACGTCTTCATCCGCAACGCGGCCCTCAGCCCGCCCTGGGGCTTGCAGGATACGAGTGCTGCGCCCAGCTGTTCTCCCCGGCCGTGCCGCTGTACGACGGGGGCGTGCAAGCTCGTGGGGAACCCGCGCGAAGCGAACGCAATGTTTGGTCGCTCAGTGGCGCTCAGCGCAGCCTCGGCGATCATCGGCGCGCCGGGGCAGGGCACGGCGGGGTTTGCCTTTGCTTTCCAGCAGACGAGCGGAGTCTGGGATGCCGGCACGTCGCTGGTGGTGCCGGCTGCTCTCCTGCCTCCGCTCCAGGACGCCGGCTTTGGCTATGCCGTGGCCGTTTCCGGCAGCTGGGCCCTGGTGGGGGCGCCGCACGCCACCCTCGATTTTATCGAACATACGGGTTCGGCCTATTTCTTCGAGCGCAGCGCAGGCGCGTGGGTGGCTCGGCAGCGGGTCATCTCGCCAGTCCCCGTCGGTACCGGCGAGTTTGGCAACGCCGTTTCCCTGTCGGGGCTGCGGGCGGCCATCAGCGCGCCCGGGGAGGACTCGGAGCGCGGCCTCATTTACCCCTACTCTCGGGAGCCCACGACCTGGCGGCGGGGGCCGCTGCCGATCTCGTCGGGGGGCGGTCAAAACGTCGGCTTTGGATCGCTCGTGACCCTGAGCTCCGACGCGCTGTTCACGGGCGCCACGCTGGAGCCGTGTGTGGGCTCTCAGTGTGCGGAACAGGGAGCGGCCTACGCCTTCGCCATCAGCGACGCACCGTCGGTGCCGTTGATGGGCGCGGGAGCGTTGGCTGCGCTGGCGGCGCTGCTCGGTGGCTGTGGCTGGCGGCGGGTTCGTCGCGGCCAGGCGTAACGCAGGCCAGCCTAAGGTGCGGCGCTGGCTTCAGCGCCGCCCGGTGCGCATCTCGAGGGCGCGAGCATACGCCTGCTCTGCTGCATCGGCCCCCGCCGTGTCGCCGAGTTCGCGCAGGGCGAAGCGCAGCACGTCATACGGGCCCTCGTACAGGGCGCACGGGTTGCGAAAGCCGATCCGCGGTACCTGGGCACCGCAGCCCTCGAACAAGCCGTGGCTGATCGACAGCCGCGCCCAATAGCTCGCCTGGGCGTGATCCTGGAGCTGGAAGGCCGCGAAGGCCGCGAGCCACGCCAGTTCCGCGATGCCGGCGTGGCGGCTGAGGCCGATCGCGCAGCGCTCGATCGCCTCGGCGAAGCGCTTCAGCTCGCACAGACACTCCGCAGCCCGATAACACGCCCACGCCGACTCTTCGTTCCAGCCCCGGAGCGCCGCACATTTTTCGTAGGCATCGATCGCGTCGGTCAACTTCCCCAGGTTCTTCAGAGAATCGCCGAGATAGTAGAACCAACGCGGATCGCGCGGATGGGCCCGCGTGTGTTTCCTCAAAACTTCGACATCCCGTTCGAACTTTCGGCGCAGCGCCTCGGGGCTCTTGCCCAGCTCGCTGAAGGTCGCGCGCTCGAGCGTGCGAGTGCCCACTTTGTATCCGGGGAAGGACTCATGCGTCGGTCCTTCGAAGCGGGCGCCCGCCGGCAGCCGGAAGCAACGCTCTTTGGCGTAGGTGCGGCTCGCGTCATACAACATGAGCACGCCCTCGCTCGCGTCCCGCATCGCCGCGCGCAGGTCCTCGCCGTTGTCGTGAATGCGTTCATCGGTGTCGACGGTGATCGTCCAGGCGGCGCCCAGCTCGTGCGCGGCGTCCAGCGCGAAGTTCCGAGCGGCGGCAAAATCATCGGTCCAGGGAAAGCGCCGCACGACACATTTGGCGCCCGCGACGCGCTCGGCCACGAGCAATGTTTCGTCGCTGATGCCGGTGTCGATGACCAGGCAGCAATCTACCCAGCCGACTACGCTCTGTAGTGCCTCGCCGATGATATGGGCGCTATTTCCCGTCAGGGTCGTGGACGCGATCTTCACGCAGGCAGAATAAGCGAGCAGAGTCGATGTCGTAAAGTCATGCTCGCGAGCTCGCTTCTGGACTGCATCGAGCGTGCGAGCCAGCGCTCGATTCGGCGCGGCCTCGTGGCGAAGCGAAGCTGTTGCGGCAGGGCGTCGTGACGCGTTCGGTGAGCTCGATCTCGTGACACGAACGGCCATCGATCGCCTGGCGCGCCTGTCAAGGGAGCGGGCGACAATCGTCACTCCATCGTTGCAACAGGGCCTAGACCCCCATGTTAGGCAGCCGACCCGAGGAGGCCGGGAATATCCCCTATGCCTCCGCCCAAGGGAGAAAAACGCATATGAAGCTCGTTCCAAGAATCTGGGGGCCGCTCACGGCTCTGGCCTTGATCGTCGGCTGCGGTAGCCAAGACGCGACCGACGTAGCATCCAGTGTCGACGATGGTTTCGCGTCCGATACGGCCGAGACCGCTTCTGACGAGACGGCCGTTCCTTCCGAAGAGGGAGCCGTGGAATTTGGTCAGGTTCAGGAGGCGCTCAGCTTTACGAGCCTGCCTCCCTGCAGGTTCTTCAACGAGGGCCTCGTCTACTACGTTCACACCCCCTCCAACCGAGTGGGCTTTTACTACTGCCGCAGCAATGAGTGGCGTTTGATCAGCACGGGTACCGGCGGCGGTACTGGCGTGACGGGCCCGACGGGTCCCGCTGGCGCGACGGGTCCGCGCGGTGCTACCGGTGCCAACGGCAGCAACGGGTCCAATGGCGCGACGGGTCCGCGCGGTGCTACCGGTGCCAACGGCAGCAACGGGTCCAATGGCGCGACGGGGCCTGCCGGTGCGACCGGTGCCCGCGGTGCCACGGGCGCTCAAGGCATTCCGGGTCCGACCGGCCCCGCTGGCGGCGGTACCGGAGCTTCCGGCCCCGCTCAGCTCGTTCGCGTCACCACCTCTGGCGCGTGCAAGCTGATCGAGATCGGCATCGACGACAACCGCAACGGCACGCTCGAGACGGCGGAAGTCGACAGCAGCGGCCAGGTTTGTGACGGCGCGACGGGCGCGACGGGTGCTCGCGGCGCAACGGGCGCCAACGGCACGAACGGCACGAACGGCTCCAACGGTTCGAACGGCGCCACCGGTCCGACGGGTCCGCAAGGCGCGAACGGCAGCAACGGTTCGAACGGTTCGAACGGCGCCACCGGTCCGACGGGTCCGCAAGGTCCGCAAGGTCCGCAAGGCGTGCAGGGCGTCCCCGGCACGAACGGCAGCAACGGTTCGAACGGTTCGAACGGCGCCACCGGTCCGACGGGTCCGCAAGGCATCCCGGGCACGAACGGCTCCAACGGTTCGAACGGCTCCAACGGCGCCACCGGTCCGCAAGGTCCGACGGGTCCGACGGGTCCGACGGGTCCTGCGGGCGGCGGCACGACGGGTCCGACGGGTCCGGCAACTCCGGTCTGCGGCAACAGCGTCGTGGAACAGGGCGAGCAGTGCGACCTCGGTGCGGCCAACAGCGCCACCGGCGCGTGCTCGGTGAACTGCCAGAACACGTGCTTGCCGTGCATTCAGACGCGCTGCCCCGACCAGTACAATGCGGCACTCGGCACGACCAGCACGGCGTCCAACACGGCCCTCGTCACGCAGTTGCTAGATTGCGTGGTCGGTCCCAACTGGGAAGCGGGCGGCGCCATCCCGTCGAATTCCTGCTACTTCGCCAACCCGTTGCAACCCCGCGGTACTCTGATCCCCTGCTACTGCGGCAACACCCCCGAAGCGACCTGCCTCGCCAGCGGTCCGTCCAATAACCAAGAGGCATGCGGCCTCGAGATGGAACTCGCCAGCCAGTGCAGCCCGGTCACGGCCAGTTGCGTCACCGGTCCGGGGTCGAACCCGGCGGTTGCCTCCGGCGACGTGCTGCAGTTGCTCAACTGCGCGAAGCAGGCTGCTGCGTGCGAGAGCCAGTGCGGCTTCCCGCCCGTCCCGCCCGAGGATTGAGCTCGTCAGAAACGTGACCGTTCGACGGTCGACATGAGGGGAAACCGCCGGCAGGCAACTGCCGGCGGTTTTTCTCTTTGCAAGAGCGCGTGCGAGGCTGACCCGCAAAGGAACGCTCGGGTTGCAGCGTGCAACGAGCTGATCCAAGAAGCCATGCCTGGGGTGAGCGCCCCCGGCATCAAGTTGGACTAAAAAGTGTCGTTCGTCGAATTGCAGTGGTAACGCGCTCCATCGGCTGCTCTCCGGATGCGCGATTCCATCCGGTTTTCGCTCTTGCCAGGTGTTGCAGCGAAGCATGCCACGTGGGTGACACGCAAATGTCACTTAAGCAAACTGTCTCACCGTAGGTAGCCCTCTGTTGCACCAGCGAACATCCTCCAGCCAGCGAGCGCCGCGTCGGCGCTTTCGCCCGTTCGTCCTGCTGACAGCCGTGAGCGCCGGGTCGTTGGCCGTCTTTGCTTGTGGACACGAGAGGATCGACATCGATTCCGATGCGGGTATCTCGCTCGGAACGGGCTCTAGCGCGAGCACTGGCGGCGGCGGGAGTTCGAGCAACAACGCCGGCACCGGGGGGCGGCCGGGGGAGCTGGATGCCGCGGCGCCTGACGCCAACCTGGGCGTGCCGTGTGCGACGTCCGCGGACTGTATCGACCAGGACCTGTGCAATGGCACCGAGGCGTGCGTCCTCGGTCAGTGCCACGCGGGCTCGCCTCTCAGTTGCTCGGATGGAGATCCGTGTACAGCCGACGCGTGCGAGCCGGCCACCGGTGCCTGCAGCTCTCCGCGGCTCCCGAACGGCAGCGCCTGCCAGGACGACAACCTGTGCGACGGCCAGACCTGTCTGGACGGCGCGTGCACCGCAGGCCCGATCGTGCTCTGCCTCGACGACGGCAGCCCTTGCACGAGCGAGGCCTGTGATCCCCGGACGGGGGTGTGCACGGCCACGGCAGCGCCGACCGGGACGGCCTGTGAAGACGGCAATCACTGCAATGGCTTCGAGACCTGCAACAATGGGGTCTGCATCGCGGGAAGCCCGCCCGACTGCGACGACCTCAACCCGTGCACGAGCGATCTCTGTGACGCGAGCTCGGGCTGCCTGAACACGACGCTGCCGGATAGCACCTCATGCTCGGATGGCAATCTGTGCAACGGCGTCGAGAGCTGCATTCTCGGCACGTGTGTGGGCGGCGCCCCGCCGATCTGTGACGACAGCAACGCCTGCACGCAGGACAGCTGCAATCCGGCGACGGGTGCCTGCGCGTTTGCGGCGCTGCCCGACAGCACGCCGTGCCCCGATGGCAACCTCTGTGACGGGCAGTTGTGCTCGAGCGGCACGTGCCTCGACGGCCCCGACGTGGTTTGCCCGGCGGACACGGACGGCAACGTGTGCACCGCCAATGCCTGCGTGCCCGCCACGGGTCGCTGTGCGCAGGGCAACGTCACCAACGGCACCCCGTGCGTCGATGCCAACGTCTGCGATGGCACCGAGACCTGTCAGAACGGCGCTTGCTCCTCCGGCGGCACGCCGCTGACCTGCACACCGGACAATAACCCGTGCACCGTGGAGGCCTGCAATCCTGGCTTCGGTTGTCTGACGACCAATGCTGCCAACGGCACGGCTTGCGCCGACGCGGACCTGTGTGATGGTCAAGAGACGTGCACGGCCGGCGTATGCTCGGGGTCCGGCACGCCGGTGGCCTGCGACGACTTCAATCCGTGCACCAGTAACTCGTGCAATCCCGTGACGGGCGGCTGCGTGTTTACCCCGGTCACCGACGGCACCTCCTGCGCCGACGCGGATCTATGTGATGGCTCCGAAACCTGCACGGCGGGCGTGTGCCCGGCGTCGGGCACGCCGCTCGTCTGTGATGACGGCAATGCGTGCACCACCAACGCCTGCGTACCGGCGACGGGCTGCCTGTTTACCCCTGCGCCGAATGGAACGTCGTGCGCCGACGCGGACCTGTGCGACGGGCAGGAGACGTGCACCTCCGGCGTATGTTCTGGGTCCGGCACGCCGGTGAGCTGCGACGACGGCAATCCGTGCACGACCAACTCTTGCGATCCCGCGACGGGAGGCTGCCTGTTTCCGGCGGTGAGCGACGGCACGTCGTGCGCCGATGCCGATCTTTGCGACGGCACGGAGACCTGCACGGCCGGCGTGTGCCCGGCCTCGGGGACCCCGCTCGCGTGCGATGACAACAATCCCTGCACCACGAACTCCTGCTTCCCCGCGAGCGGGTGCATATTCGCGTCGGCTCAGGACGGGACGTCGTGTGCGGACACGGACCTGTGCAACGGAGCGGAGACCTGCATTACGGGCTTCTGCACGGCGGGGACTGCCGTGAGCTGCACGACTCCCGAGACCTGCAATCCGTCCACCGGCGTTTGCTCCCTCTGAGCAGCGGCTGAATCGCGGCTACATCGCAGCCGAATCGCGCGGCTGCTGTTTCAGTATGTAACACCGGAGGTCCGCTGCTGGTGTTTGCGCTTCGCTCCCGCTCGATGCAGTGCTCCAGTTCGCTGCATTTCTCTGCTGGCCAGGCGGCTGCTCCGGGCACTTTGTCACGTCATTGTTGCATCGCCCGGGCATTCTTCCGCCTGCGTCGATGTCACGGTAGGTGGCTCGGCAGCCCACCTCCAGACGGACGTCAGCCATGCGCACATTCAAGCGAGCCTACAGCACTGCCTTCATGATCACGGTTGCCTCTCTGGCGTTGCCTGCGGTTGCTACCGCGGACGACCCCGAGCAAGCCTTGCCGGCCGAGGGCGTCAGCGAGTCGTCGGCGGCAGAGGACGAGCAGCTCGACGACGCCCCGGGCAATGCCCTCGAAGAGGCGCCCGTCGCGGAAGAGGCGCCTCTAGACGAAGAAGCAGCGACTGAGGAAGCGCCCGCGCAGGAAGCGCCGCCGCCCGCTGCCGAGGAGATCCAGAGCTCCCCGTCGCATGCCACGCCGCCAGCAGCACCCGCTCCGCCGCCGATGCTCGCGCTGGCGCCCCCGCCCCCGCCGGTCGTCGCACCTCCGCCTCCCGTCGTGATCGAGGATCCCGCAGCTTTCCGCCGCCGCATCGCTGAAGCACGCAAGCTGGCAGCGGAGCAGCGCAAGAGCATGGTGATCGAGGCGGTGCCGGAAGGGCTTTCGCAGTCCCAGCTAGCGATTCGCGCGGCGGAGCGAAACATCGCCATCTACGACAAGCAGATCGAACTCGGCCAGGGCAACCATGGGGTTGAAGCCTTCCGGAGGCTCGCGCTCGACACGCTCGCCAAGCTGCGCCGCACCGAGTTCGTGAAGGTGTGGGGAGACGCGCTCGATCAGCCGGAGGCGCCCAACGTCCTCCGGCAACATGCCCAGCGCATGGCCGAGCTCCGGCGCGTCCGATTCCTGGCCGACGTCAAGAGCTACTCCGGCCTCGTGCGCCGGGCGGATGAGCTGATGGCGAAAGAGAACGCCCGCTTCGAAAGGAGCATGTTGGCCCTGCGCGAGGCACAGGCCAAGGCCAACGGCGCCGCCAACGTGGCCCAGGCTACCGCCCCCCAGCCGTAACGTCGGCCCCAATTTGACCCCCTTCCGGCTCGAAGCCGAGCCCACCCTCACGACTGGTTGAGCCAGTCTGAGTGGCGTCGCTGGAACTGCGCCGGAGTCGGCCTGTTACGGGCGGCGGGTTGTCACTTTGTTTCGATTTCGTATCCCCGGTGCCGGGCGAGCTGCCAGTCGACGCCCCCACGGGCTCGAAAATACTAGGAAAAAATTGAATCACCAAGTTTTTCGCAAACGTCACATTGGCCCGCGATTCCTGAAGGTACTTTGCCTACATGCTCGTACCTCGCAGCAGATCAACCCCAAGGCACCAGGAGTAGCAGTGGTGAAATTCGCATCAACAGTGGCCCTCTTGGTGGGGGCAATCTCACTCGGTTCCGCGTTCGCGGGATGTTCGAATGGCGACATGACCGACATGGACTTCGAGGCCCTGGAGGGGGCCGCCTCGGAGACCGGATCCATTCGCCTGGCTCTCGAGGCCGGCGGCCGGACCATCACCACCGTCACTGCAGTTATTGAAGGGAAGAACTTCGAAACGCAGACACACCAGATCGACGTGCAGGGCGCCAACGGCGTCATCTCGATCTTCTTCGGCGACCTTCCAGTGTCGAAGAAATATCGGATCACGCTCACGGCTGCGGACTGCGTCGGCACGGCGACCTTCGCCGTCTCCGCAAACCAGGTCTCGCTGGTCAACGTGCCGCTCACGTGCGGCGGCGGCGGGGGAGGGGACGATACGGGCGGCGTGCAGATCACGGGAACGCTCAACCCCGGCAGCGGGTCCGGCGACGCCGATTGCGACCACGTCCTGAAAATCGTGGCTGCACCCTCGATCCAGAATGGCGCCGGTCCGGTGTCTCACGTGGAGCTCTTCCTGAATGACGACGTCGACCCGACCAGCATCCAGTGGACGTCGTCCTCGACCAATGGAGCGGCCGGCACGATCGGCGACCTGTCCGGTACCAAGGACATGGAGGTCAGCTTCGACTGCAGTGCCAACGGCACCGCATTCGTGGTCGCAAACGTAACGGCACCGAAGCATCACCAGGGCACCTGCCTCGAGCAAGCGCGCGTGAGCATCGAGTGCTTGAACCAGGTCATCCCGGTCGGCTGCGGGAACGGTGTGATCGACACTGGCGAGATCTGTGACACCAACGGTGCAGGTGCCGACGTTCTTCCGTCGGGCACGCCGGTGGGCAGCACTTGCAATGCCTCGTGCAGCGCGATCGTTCCGCCACCCGTCGTCGTTTCTTGCGGCAACGGCGTGATCAACGCTGGCGAGGTGTGCGACACCAATGGGACCGGCCCGGACGTTTTGCCTCCGGGCACGCCGGCGACGAGCACGTGCAATGCGACCTGCACGGCCATCATCCCGGGGACGACGCCGGTCTGCGGCAACGGCGTGATCGAGGCCGGTGAGGTCTGCGATACCAACGGCACGGGCACGGACGTTTTGCCGCCGGGCACGCCGGCGACGAGCAGTTGCAACCCAACCTGCACGGTCATCATTCCGGCAGTGGGCGGGTGCGGCAACGGCGTCATCGACAGCGGCGAGGCCTGCGACACCAACGGCGCTGGCGCCGACGTCCTGCCCTCGGGTACGGCGGTGGGCAGCACGTGCAACTCCTTGTGCACGGCCATCATCCCGCCGGTACCGGCGGTGTGCGGCAACGGCGTGATCGAGACCGGTGAAGTCTGCGACACGAACGGGACGGGCCCGGACACTTTGCCTCCGGGCACTCCGGCGACGAGCACCTGCAATACGACCTGCACGGTGATCATCCCGGGTGTGACGCCCGTCTGCGGCAACGGCACCATCGAGGCCGGCGAGGCCTGCGACACGAATGGCACCTTCACGGATGTCTTCCCCCCGGGCACACCCAACCCCACCACGAGCACCTGCAATGCCACCTGCACGGCGATCATCCCGCCGGGCGGCGGCGGCGCGGTGTGCGGCAACGGCACGATCGAGACCGGTGAAGTGTGCGACACCAACGGCACGGGTGCCGACGTCCTGCCTTCGGGCACGCCGGTGGGCAGCACCTGCAATGCCGCGTGCACGGCGATCATCCCGCCGGAGCCAACAACCGGAGGAGCGTGCCAGACCTGCGGGCAGAGCAAATGCCCCGCGCAGTACTCCGACGCGCTCGGTGCGACGAGCAGCGCCGAAAACACGGCCCTGGTCACGGCATTGTTCGACTGCGTGATCGGTGGCGCCTGGGAAACCGGCATCAAGATCCCCAGCACCTCGTGTTACTTCGCCAACCCGCAGCAGCCCCGAGGCACGTTGATTCCGTGCTATTGCGGCCCGACGCCGGAAGCGGCCTGCCTTGCCACCGGACCGGTGGACCATACCCAGGCCTGCGGCATCCAGATGGAACTGGCGAGCCAATGCAATCCGTTGACCTCCTCGTGCGTCACGCAGTCGGGGTCAAATCCGGCCGTTGCACTGGGTGATGCGCTGCAACTCCTCAATTGTCAGAAGACCGCTTGCGAAACCGAGTGCGGGTTCCCCCCGCTCCCGATCGAGGACTGAGCGGGTCAGCTCCGTAACCCCACTCGGGGTGTAAACGGGAATCAGGAAGCCGCCGGCGCGAGGGTGCCGGCGGCTTTCGCGCTTTCCTGTTTCTCGATGCCAACCCCAAGCCGCTCGCTCGGGCCCCGGACCCGAAGAAGCTTCCTGCCTGCCACAGACACGTCGCACAACACTGCGCGCGATGGGTCTAGAAGGCGGGCGGCCTGGCGATTTGGCGCCAGCATTTCTGAGGGAAAGTTGACACTCATGATCAGAAAAGTTTCCATCGCATCCGTCGCGGCGCTGATCGCCGCGTCGGGCGCGGCGAGCGCCCGCAACTATACCGGCTCGGACACGCTCCGAGTCTTCACTCAAACTCTCGTCTCCCAGTGCGGCGCAACGGGTAACTTCCCAGCGCTGGCCGGGGCGACCCCGCAGTTTGCCTACGTCGGTGGTGGCTCGGGTGCCGGTGGCACCGACATGCGCAACGGCGAGCAGGACATCTCGCCGCAGTCGCGCGCTCTGACCGCCGCGGAAGCCTGTGAGCTGGTCATCGAAGCCAACGCCTCCACGGGCACCGGCAACCTGGGCAACGACGAAGCCCTGGTGAACATCTCCCCGGCGGGCTCGGGCGCCGAGGGCCTCGTCATCGGTCTCGACGGCATGAGCATCGCCGTCAGCCCCGGAACGGGCGCACGCTGCGATACGACCGCGGACACCTTTGCGGCTCCGCTCGCGTTCACCAGCACCAAGACCTTCCCGGTCACCAACTTCACCTCCAACGTGCCCGATGGCGCGGCCACCATCGCGACCTTCGTGGACGTTCCCCTGCCGGCAGCCGGCACGGACCCCGCCACCCAGCTCGAGACGGTCGGCGGAGTGCTCTCCTACCGCATCAAGCCGCCGACGGTGCAGGACCCGGGCGCGTCCTTCAAGGACGTGCTGCGCATCCTGTTTGCCGGTGCCGACAAGACGCGCCTGGCGGCCGCCGGCGCAAGCACGCCGACGGCTCAGAACGGCGGCGGCAACACCCAGACGGCGGCCAATCGCCTCTCGCGCTGCAGCAGCGATATCCGGCGCAGCCTGGTCTCCAACTGGGACAACATCATCGAGAATACGAGCTGCGGCACCGGTCCGACCAACTGCGCGGGCGGCGCGGCTCCTGCGGTTCAGCAGGTGCGCCGTCTGTATCGTCGCGCCGATGACTCGGGCACGACCGACGTGTTCCTGGCACTGCTCGGGCTCGGCGGCATCGCCAACCAGCCCTTCTGCAACGGCACCGAGCGCCAGGACCTGGATCCGATCCGCCGCGCCTGTCTGCCCGACGATGACGTTTGCGGCCGCACCAATGGTGCCGACAACCTGGGCCTGGTCCAGGCACTCGAGATGTACCAGTTGGTGAACGTGACCGCTGCCAACATGCATGCCGCGTGGTTTCCGACGCAGATCTGCGCCACGGGCATCTTCGTGCTGCGCGACGCTCCCATCTTGCCGGGTGGCGGCAGCGCCGTGACCTGTCCCGATGGAGCTCCGCAGGTGCTGGGCCAGTGCTTGACGCCGCAGGCGTTCCCGGTTGGCTCTGCCTCGCCGGGCGCCAACTGCCTCAACCCGCAGTCTAACCGCTCCCTGCTCTCCGCCACGGAGGACGGGCGTGTGTGGAACCGCGAGTTGCGCGCCGCTTCGGGCAACATGCGCACCGAGTTGATCGCGGGTCAGACCATCCCGACCGGCGTCACCAACGCCATTCACCGCAGCCGTTCGCGCGTGGGCGGCGTGGGGCAATGCACGCTGGATGACGCCACCCTGCAGATCGGTTGTATCGCGGGCAACATGCCGTGTGCACTCGGCTACGCGGGACGCGAAGCGACCGACAATCCGATTACCCTCCCGGTGGCAATCGCCGCGCCGGTCGGCAACGTGCCGCCCACGACGGCCAACATCCAGGCCTTGATCAACCCGACGCTCGGCACGCCGTACCCCTTGGCGCGCAAGCTCTACTTCAACTCGATCCTCGGCTTCGACGCGATCCGCCCCGAGGTGAGCACGCCGAGCCTCAACGACGCCGAGCAGAACCAGTTGATCCGTTGCTTGGAGTCGGACACCAACCCGGCGCCGCACGCGGCGGCCCTGACGGCGGCCGGCTTCATTGCGCTTCCGGCCCTCCCCGCGGGCCAGGGCGTGCCTGGTCGCATCGTGGAATTCCGCACGGGTGGCGGCACGACGCCCGGTCTGATCTGCGAGGACGTCAACGAGGCCCAACTCTGCGCTGGTGCCGTTGACGCTCCGAACTGCGTGAGGCTCTGATAGCTACTGCACGCAGCGCGTAGTTCCCAAGCTCCATCGGAATAGAGCGTGCTCCGCATGGAGCACGCTCTTGCATGGGAAATGTGAGATCGCTATACAGGCCGTGCTCTCGAGCGCGGCCTGTATGTCGTTCGGTCTCTGCGCAGAAACCTGCGCGAGCAAGCACCTGCGGGACTGTATCGAGTGTGTAGTATTCATCGAGAAGCGTCGGCTTTTCCGGGTGTTTCTAGACTCACGTCGATCGTTGGATAGTGTCGAGTTTTCATGGTGGAATTGCATCGATGTCACTGCCGCGTCACTGAGTTGTGCTGCGTGCTTTGGGCTGCCGCCATCACACTGGTAGCTGGCTGCCAGAGTGAGGTGTTCGGAACTCTCGCTCCTCGGGACCTGAGTACCGAACAGGGGAGCCAGCAGCCCGGTGGAGCAGAAGACCCGGGTGCAACAGGCCCGGACGGCCAAGAGCCAGTCGTGGAGGGCAATCCGCCGCTGGCCGGTCTCGACCCGGGGGAAGACCTCCCGCTCAGAACCTGTGAAGGCGTGCCACTGTCCTGCCGCTCGCCGATACAAACCGCGGACGCACTGCCCGGGCGTGTGTTGCCGCCGGTGCAGACGCGCATCAGTGAGACGATCTCGCTGCAGCGCATTTTCGAGCAATTCGATACGGCCTGCGGTCGCTGCCACGCGCCGCCCGAGGTGCCGGGAGAGAAAAACGGCAACTGGGTGGTGGAGGGCGTCAATGGCATGCTCGCGGACCTCACAATCTGGGACGAGGCCATCGAGCGCATCGAATCGCCGGACCCGGAAGTCGCGATGCCTCCCACGCGCGACCCGTCCAAGCCGCTGCCGGAGAGCCTGCGCGAGCTACACGACACGCTCGACGAGTGGACGACGGCCAACCGCGCCGCCACCGGCTTCGTGCGCCAGAAGGACGTCTCCGCCGAAACGCCGTACCGCTACGACAGCGCGTTTCGAGACAATATGAGCAACCTCGGCAACTGCATCCCAGCGCCCGAGATGATCGGCTGTGCGGGTGCAGAGGTGCGCAGCCTGGACCAGAAGTTTGCGCGGGTGAAGAGCTTCGAGGATCTGCCGAAGCACCTCGACGAGACGGACTTGTTCACGCTGGACTCGGCCCAACTCGCCCAGCAGCGAGTGATCAGCTACGCGCCCACCTACACGTTGTTTTCCGACAACGCCAAGAAGATGCGCTACGTGCGTGTCCCGGAGGGCCAGGTCATCTCGTACGACGCCGCGACGCGCGAGATGAACATTCCGGAAAATACGCGTTTCTACAAGACGTTCCTCCGGCACATCGTGGATAGAGAAGGCCGCTCGTCCTACCGGAAGATCGAGACGCGCATCATCATCTCCCGAAAAGACATCGTCGAGAACGGTGTGCCCCGGCCCAACGCCGTCTTCGGCACCTATCTCTGGAGCCTGGACGAGGCGCGCGCGGAACTGGTCGAGCTGCCGTACAACGATCAGACCCCCTTCCGCGATCTGCCGCTGCGTCATGTGATCGACGAACAGCGGGCGCTCGCGGGTTCCGCCGCCGCCGATGCCAGCGCGGGTGTTGGTATCGACCCCGACAGCCTCGATGGGATCGCGGCTGCGTTTGAACATGACGAGCAGTTGCGCCGGGAACATCCGCTGGATACCCCGGATCCACAGGAGCTCTTGACGCGCGGCTATGCCGTGCCCGGCCGGGATCGCTGCATTCAGTGCCACATGGGCAGCTCCAGCAACAGCTTCATTCTGGGCTTCAACCAGTACCAGGTGGAGCGCCGCAAGGACGCGGAGGGCGGGGTGTTCGACGCGCCGGCCAAGCAGGACGAGCTGACCCAGCTGCAGCGCCTGATCGACTACGGCGTGATCGTCGACGCCACGCCGCCGGGGCCCGACCAGGTCCGGCACCGGCTCGAAGAGTCACAGGGGGAGCGCCAGGCGCGCAACGACTTCGAGCTGAAGGCCCAGGGCTACATGATGGGCAACTGCGTGTTCTGCCACAACCCCACGGGCTTTCCGTCGGTGGAGAACCCGGTGCTCAAAGACGTCATGAATTTTTTCCCGCGCAACGACGTGGGCGGCATCTTTCAGTTCTCGCTCGAGACGTTCAGCCCTCGCACCTCGCGCACGCCCGCCTTCAACGTGCGCTTCCCGTACATCACGCCCTCTCTCTTCGAGCGCATCAACGCACTCACCAATCTGGACGAAAGCGAGCGCGGGTATATCTTGCCCAAGGCGTTCCAGCTCGCCGGCCAATCCGTGTTCGTGACGGCGCCCTGGCGCAGCCTGATTTACCGCAACACGCAGACGCCGTTCACGTACGCCCATGATGAGGCGATTCATCCGCACATGCCGCTGAACGTACCGGGGTACGACGAGCGAACCTCGAGGATACTCGGCGACTGGATGGTCAGCATTCCGGCCCGGCTCAAGAACGCGAAGGAAACGAGTTCGGGGAAGGCAGCGGAAAATAGGACGGAATACCTGGAGGAGGACCAGCCCTGGGTCGAGGTTACGCCGGGCGACGTGAACTACCCGTACGAGGCCTATGCGGAGATCGCGGGCTTGCGCCGCGAGGCCTTCAACAGCCCTCGCATCATCGGCGTCGACGAGTTCAGCGGGCTGTGTCAGGAGATCGCGGCGCGCTACGGGGTGCCGGAACTCGTCCGTGACTGTGTGGATAGTCACACGGCAAGCGCGGGTTACCTCGGCGGGGCATCGATCATTCCGGACACCGCGGACGTCGTCGCCTTCGAGATGCGCGGGGATAAGCCGCGGGACCAGCCGCTCGATCAACAGCTGTTGATCACACCGGGTGACCCTGCCGTCCTCACGCGCAATCCGGCGCAGCCCGGCGTGCTGGCGCGCTGGAACGACGGCATTCCGGATCGGCCGAGCTGGGTGCTGCGCGATCTGACCTCCATCCCCGGCCGCTGGTCGCCCCGCGGCTCCCGTTGGGACACGGCGCTGCGCAGCGTGGACGAGTTTGTGCCGCCGGCTCCGGACCTGTCGGAGCTGTCTCTGGCGGATCGTGCGCCCATCCAGGAGCAATACGAGATCCGTCGCCGGGCGTCGACGCGGGTGTTTCACCTGCAAGAGCACTTCTCGGTGAGTCCGGAGTTGCATCGCTTTGCGCTCGAGGATCGGCCGTATGGGCTCTGGCGAGCGCCCGCGGGCGGCAAGACGGCGGCCGGTGCGGAGGCGCGCTGTCAGGAGGTCATTCCCGCGGCGCCCAGCGTCGCTGACTTCGCTGCGGACCCGCCGCTCTGGTTCGCCGAGGAGAAGCTCGATCCGAGCCAGGCAGACGATCGCGATCGCCCCGTCTACACGCAACCGCCGGGCGAGACGCTGTTCGGCCTCATCTGCAGCAATTGTCACGGCAAGGCGGCCGACGGCAACAGCCTGCTAGCGAACACCATCCTCGAGCTGACCGGCGGCCGCACGCGCGTCGCGAACCTGCACGATGGCATCTTCGGGGAGAACGGCGCCAATCGCGCCGCTGTATTCCCGGATGAGACGTATGCGGTGCGCTACCTGCTCTGGATGGGGCTGGGCGGCACCCAGGCCACGATCCCGTCGGTGGTGCTGAACCGAGTGGGCGCCACGCGGCCGCTCGACGTGGACCGCAAGGAGAACCCGAACGCGCAGGCGACCGCCAACATGTTGGATAACGCGATCGGCTTCTGCAAGGACTCGATCGGGCTCGGGATCGGCTTCGACCACGATAGCTTCGGCCTGGTTGAATTTGACGCCAAGCGCAAGTTCGGCAGAGAGAGCTCCCTGGTTGCCGCCAACGGGGATGCGGAACTCTGGGTCCGGCTGTGCGGACTCGATAACCCTGGTCCGATTCGCGCCATCCGTTTCGCAAAGCTGCCGGAGGACTATCCTTCCTTCACGATTGCGTCTGCGTATTGGCGCGATCTGGATGGGCATGCGCAGCTGGCGAACGACGCGCGCATCGGCGACCATCGCGGGCGCATCCAGAGTGGGCTGAAACCAGACAATCTGCTGCCCTGGTGCGTCTTGAAGCCCGAGGAGGGCGATCTGGGCGAGCTGCTCGCGGCCTGGCACGAGCGCCGAGGCCGCGCCGACGAAGAGCCGCCCTGGTGTCCGGAGTCCCTGCTGGTCGGGGCGGGTAGCGGCCCGAACCTGTTCCGCGTGCTCGAAGTGGCGCCGCTCAACCTTCCGGACGAGCGCCGCGACACCTGGGCCACGCGTGGCGCCATGAACGTTGGCGCCAGCGTCTTCACCTACCTCGACGCGCTGTCCCGCGGTGCGATCAAGGCCAAGCCCAGCTTCGACGCCTGCGCACTGCCGGCACACCGGTAACTGCTTCGAGCCAACGATCGAACATGAACGATATGTCAGTGATGTACCGCTCTCTCGGCCGCGCTGGGTGGCTGGCCTTTCTGGTCTTCGGGTGCTCCGAAAGCTATCGCGAGCGCGAGCTCAGCAACGATACGCAGCAGGCGCGGCCTGCCCAGGTGGCGGGGGGCGCGGGCAGCGCTGGCGCTGCGAGCACGGAGCCCGGAGGCGGCGAAGGTGTGCTCCCGGGCGACGCAGGGCCGGCGCCGGGCAGCAGCGCCGACGCGGAGGTCCCCGCGGAGACCCCCGCCGGGCCTGGCGCTTGCGACGGGGGCTGCCAGTCCAACCTGTGTGGGGATGGACTGCTCGGGCAGGGTGAAGCCTGTGATGATGCCAACACGCTCGATCTGGACGGTTGCTCGGCGAGCTGCGTCGTCGAGCGCTGTGGCGATGGTCTGCTCAACCAGGCGCCCGGCGTCGAGCAATGTGATGACGGCAATCAGACCGCCGGGGACGGCTGCGATACCACCTGCAAGCTGGACAGCTGCGGGGACGGCCTGCTCGAACCGGGCGAGGATTGTGAACCGCCCGGCGTCGGTCGCTGCGATGCGACCTGCCGCGCGATCCGGATCGAGTGCGGCAACGGCCGGCGCGAAGAGGCGGAGGAATGTGACGATGGCAACGTCGCCTTTGGGGATGGCTGCAGCCCGAGCTGCCTCGTCGAGCGCTGCGACAACGGGCGCGTCGAGGCGCCGTTCGAGACCTGCGAGCCCCCGCAGAGCTCGGTCTGCGGTGTATCGTGTCGGGCGCCGCTGTGCGGGGACGGCCGGGCGGATACGGCGGCGGGCGAACAATGCGAAGATGGCAACCTGCTCGCGGGCGACGGCTGCAATCCCAATTGTCGGCTCGAGGCGTGTGGCAACGGCGTGCTCGACGTCGGCGAAGACTGCGAGCCGCCCGGGCTGAACGACTGCAGCAGCAATTGCCGCGGGCTGGGCGGCACTGCGCCCCCGAGCGTGACCGGCCCCAGTGACGCGCAGGCGTTCCTGGTCCAGAACTCGTCGTTCGCAGGGGCACTCGAACCGTGGGAGACGGACGCGCCCGTGCTCAGCGCGGTGCTGCTCGGTTCGCTCGATGCGGGTAGCGCGCCCTCTTCGGCCTCCGCGCAAGTGAACCTGTCGGCGGAATCGCCGTACGCCACGCTCTGGCAGTGCGTGCGCACCGCCAGTGGGGCGGCATATCAGCTCTCCGCTGCCACCCGCGGCATCGGTCCGAGCGCGGCTCTCGTGCCGGTGGAGATGGGCGTGTCCTTCTACGAGGAGGAGGACTGCTCCGGCGACGTGTTCGACGGCGTGAGGATGTCCAACGTGCCGCAGCAGAACGGCCGCTGGTCGAGCTGGAGGCTGCCGCCGCCCTCTCCGGTCGCCAATGTGGAGTCCACGTTCGAAGCGCCGGAGGGCGCCGGATCCATGATGGTGTGGCTCTACCTGGAGCAAGATGCGGCGGACGGGCCCACCAGCGTGCTGGTGGACGACATCCTGCTCGCGCGCGCTGAGCTGGGCAGCTGCGGGGATGGCATTCCCGAAAGCCCGGAGCAATGTGAACCGAGCGTCACTCCCGGTTGCCTCGGCTCTTGCCAGCTGCCGAGCGAGTGCGGCGACGGCATCGAAGCACCGGGCGAATGCGCGAGCTGCCCCCAGGATTGCAGCGGCAGCTCCCCCGCCTGCGGCGATCGCCTGGTCAGCTTTCCCGAGCAGTGTGAACCGCCGGGGGTGGGCGCCTGCCGCAGCGATTGCAGCTGGGGCTCGAACGTCTGCGGCAACGGCCGCAAAGAGGGCGCGGAAACCTGCGACCCGCCCAACGGCTCGACCTGCAGCGCCGACTGCCGGGTCATGGCCTGCGGCGACCGCCAGGTGGACCCCCCGGAACAATGTGATCCGCCCGGTACCGCGCTGTGCAGCCGGCACTGCCGGCTGCTCGCTGACCAACCGAGCGCTTGCGGCAACGGCGTGCTCGAGGGTGCGGAGCAATGTGATCCGCCGAACCCGGGGACCTGGTGCTCCCGCTCCTGCCAGCGGCGCAACCCGCTGCTCGCGTGTGGTGACGGCGCCATCGACCCCGACGTCGGCGAGCAGTGCGATCCTCCCGGCCCCGCCAACAATTGTGGCGCGGACTGCAAGCTGGCGGTGTGTGGCAACCGGCGGGTCGAGGGCGCCGAGGAGTGCGACGCCCCCAACACGCCGACCTGCAGTGCGGACTGCAAGCTCGCGGGCGAAGCGCTGGCGTGCCACCAGTGCCTGGGCGAACGCTGCGGCCCGCCCGCGCTGGAGCAGGACCTGTTTTCAGCTTGTTTCGAGCTCGAAGGCTTTGCTCAGGGCGGGCCTGCGCAAAATGCCCCGTTGAAGCAGCTGTGCGCCGAGGCGGTGGAGTGCATGCGAGCCACCGGGTGCGCAGCGGAGGTCCGCAGCACCAATGGCCCGGATCCCGCCGCTTGCTACTGCGGCAAGGCGGTCTTGAACCTCGATCGCGTGCCGGCGCTGCGGGCCTGCCGCGACGGCCTGAGCGAGGTCACCGGTGCCTGCAAGGCCGTGTTCGAGCGGGCAGCGGAGAGCGTGCTGCCGAGCTCGGTCCTGGCGGCGATCCTCGAAGCGCAGAACTTCAAGACCGCGCTCACCACGGCAGTGGACTTGATGTCGGGCTGCGGCTACGCGCCGAGCGCTTGCCAGGCGCCCTGTTCGGTCGCCGGCGCGTGTGGCAACGGCGTCGTGGAACCGGGTGAGCTCTGTGAGCCGTGCCAACCGGGTCAGACGTGTGAGTCCCCGAACCAATATTGCGCGCGGGGGGTGTGTGCGATCCTGCCCTGCGGAAACGGCGTGGTGGATACGACCTGGCCGTATGGAAAGGCCGACGACCCCGATCCCGTGCTTGCAGCGTATCAGAAGCCTAATGACTGGGTGGCCGAGAGCTGCGACGTACTCGACCCGTTCACGAATCAGGACGGCAAGTGCGACGACGCTTGCCATCTGATCGTGACCTGCGGCGACGGTGACGTGAATCCCTCGGCGGAGGCGTGCGATCCGGGTGGGCCCGAGCAGAACTGGTCCGAGTGCTGCCAGCCAAGCGACCCGCGCTTCAACAGCGCGCCGCAGCTGGCCAGTTGCGATCGCAACAGAAATGGCAAGATCGACCTCACCGAGCAGTGCCAGATCCCCGCGGTCTGCGGCAATGGCAAGCGCGAAGGCACGGAGGAATGCGACTTGCTGCCTGCCGACCCCAGCAAGTGCCTGGACTGCCGCGCTGTGGATCCATGCGCGGAATGCACGCGCGCCAACTGCGCGATTCCCCAGCAGGACTGCTTCGAGGCGGCGGTAGCAACGACGCGCGTGGGTTGTACGGAGGTGCTGGAGTGCTACGATCGGAGCTGCCAAGCCAACAAAACGTTCATGTCCTGCTTGTGCGGGGACCGCGCCGTCTCGCAGGATGAATGCGGGAACCAGGGCCCGAATGGCGCGTGTGCCGAGGTGATGCAAAGGAATGCCCCTTGCGGCACCTTCCCGAACTGGGACTTCAACTGCGTCTTTTCGAACGCATCGGTCCCCGAGGTGGGTATGGGCGCGGCCTTCCAGGTGTTCAACTGTCGCAAGGACTATTGCGCCACCGAGTGCAACTATTACAAAGAGATAGTTGTTTACGATTGAAAGCAGTCTCGATGCACAAGACCCCATTCGGTTCATGGTCGCGCAACGCCTGCGTAGGGCTCACCAGCGCGCTGCTGGCGAGCTGGTCGGGCTTGGCCGCGAGCCAGGAGCAATCGTCCGCGCCCGCGGACAGTCCGATCCATGTGCCGACAGCTCAGGAGATGAACGCCGATCCCGCGTCGGCCGGCATCGCCCTGTTCGACATGCTGGAGAGCGCCGCGAGCGCGGAGAAGAAGAAGGACTACGCGACGGCGGTGAAATACTACCAGGCGCTGGCGCAGATCGTGCCCGAACAGGCCACGGCGTTTTCGAAGCTGTGCGAAAACTACGAGGCCATGGGGGATCGCCAGCACGGCATCGCTGCCTGCTATCGCGCGACCGGTCTGCCCGGCACCAAGGTGGCGGACAACTTGCGCTACGTGCGCTTACTGCTGAGTGCTCCGCCGGGCCAGGCGCTCACGCCCGTCGAGGCGGGCCAGGTGCGCGCGACGTTGGAGCACCTGGCGGGCGCCGGCGTGGAGAGCGCAGAGGTCGATCTGTTGGGCTGCCAGTTTGCCGTCGCGATCGAAAATCGCGACGCCATTCGCGGCTGCGTGCAGCGCCTGGAGCAGACGCAGCCCGGCACACCGATCACGCTGACCTATCGCATGTCGCTGGCCTTGCTCGAGCGCAACTTCAGCCAGGCGCGCGCGCTGATCGAAGAAGCGCGGCGCATCCCGCTGAATCCGGAGGCCATCGCGCTCATGGAGCGGGAAGTGGAGGCGCTGCAGCACCCGGGCGGTGGTGTCGTCGCGAGCCTGTCGAACGTGCCGAAGGGCTGGCTCGCATCGCTCGGAGCGCTGGGCGCGGCCATCGCGGGCCTGGCGCTGCTCTGGGTTCGGCGTCGTCGGCCGCACGCCGCGTAAGACCCAGCTGCGTCCCGGCGGGAATTTGCCGGGCACCGCTGCGAGAGGTGAACCGCCAAAGGCGCGAAGGACGCCAAGACCCCCTGGCGGTCTTGGCGTCTTGGCGGTGGAACCTTCGAGACCCTCCGCGGGCGTCTGCCTGTGCAACGCCCGCGTGAGGCCTACGTCGCGCTCACTCCTCGATCGGAGCGGGAAAGCCGCATTCCACCTGGCAGGCGACGCGCTCGCAGTTCAACAGTTGCAGCGTATCGCCGAGCGCCACTGCCGGGTTCGAGCCCGACTGGGTCACGCAGCTGGCGTTGACCGGCGAGCAACCGCTCGCCAGCTCGACTTCGCGACCGCATGCTTCGGAGTTGTCGACCGGTCCCGCCGCCAAACACGTGGCCGTGGGCGTGCTGCCGCAGTAACACGGGACCAGCGTGCCGGCAGGCTGGTTGGGATCGGCGAAGAAGCACGAGTCCGCGGGGATGGCACCGCCCGCTGCCCAATCGGGGCCGATGACGCACGACAGGAGCTGGTCGACGGCCGCGAGATTCTCGACGCTGCTCTCGGCGCCGATGGCATTGGCGAATTGCAGCGGGCAGGTGTTGCGCGCGCACTCCAGGCAGGCGCCCAGGGGCGGGGGTGGAGGGGGCGGCGGCGGACCGGCGTCCACCGGCGGCGGCGGGGGGGGCGGCTCGGTCGTACCGGCATCCGCGGGCGCGGGCTCACTCGTGCCACCATCTGCGGCGGGCGCACCCGCGTCCGGCGCCGTCGGGTCGCACGCGGGGGCGGGTTCAACCGGGCTCGGGGCGCCGGCATCCACCGGCAGGCCCAGGAGCTGCCAGGCGCCCTCGCTGTCACAGCCGTAAAAGCCGACCTGCTCACTCGGGGCCTCTACGAAGTAGATGCTGCCCGGCGCGACATCCGTGCAGGCGGGCAGAGCATCGAACGCGACGGTCGCTGTCGTCGGTCCCAGCTCGAGAGCATTGGCCGAGGATCCCTCGGCCCGGCCACTGCCATCGAGCACGGTGCCTTCGCGACCGCTGCAGGCCGCCGCCAGAAGAATCAGGGCCGTTAGCGGCCGTTGCATATTCGCCAAGAGTTGCATGACTGTCCTATCTCCGGGACGGGACCCACCCATCCAGTTTGGTGGCTCCCGTATCACGTTGGCGCGCTCCGCTTTGGAACGAACGGGTGACGAAAGCAGTTCGACGAAGTGCTCGTGCGGACAGCCAGGCGGCACCGCTCCGCAGGCTCGGCTAGAGCGTGAAGTTCACGCCGACGTAGGCAGCCCAATAGGCATCCACGGCGCCTGCCGCGACCTCTGCTCGGCCTTCGCTCGGATCCTCGGGCTGCGAGTTCATTTCCAAGACGTAACGTCGCAGGCTTCCCGCCGCCTCCAGCGAGACGAGCGGCGACAGCGCATAGCTGCCGCGCAGGGCGGCTTCGAAGCCGTAGCCTCCCATATGCGGAAACCATTCATCTTCGCCCACTTCGCCGTAACCCAGCGGAACACGAAAGCCCAGCGCGGCCAGCGCGCGGAGGCGCTCGAGTTGCAGCGTGAAATCGATGGCCGCGCGGATCTCCGTGTAGCTGATGTCCGGAATGCCGGAGGCGTTGCTCTTGCCGTCGTCCAGGCCCGAGCGCAAATTGCCTACCGTCAGGTCAAAGCCGAGCAAATGCTGGGCAACGGGCCGCCGCAACCGCAGGCCGCCGTACAACTCGGAATGTTTGATCGGATAGCTGTCGTCGAAATTCTGGTCCTGCACGCTGCCCGTGAGCGTGCCCTCGTAGCTGGCGATGAAACCGATGTTGCCCTGCAGCGGCAGCCAGCCGAAGGTGGGGTACACGGCCGCATCGAACTTGTAGACCAGCATGCTGGACTCCAGCGTGCGTAGACGATCGTAGACGTCCTGGTCGAAACTCAGCGAGCGCCACACCACGCCGCCCTGCACGCGCAGCTGTACGCCGGGCTGGGGCTGCGTCTCGGGCGGGGCCGGCGCTGCCGTAGAATCCTGTCCGACGCCGGGAGCGGAGCCCGCTGCCAGAGTCACGGGGATCACTGCGTCGGGATCGGGGACGGGCTCAGGCGCGGCTGGCGCCGCGGCGATGGCAGCAGCCGGCGCAGCCGCTGCCGGACCAGCTGCCACCGGTGCAACCGTCTCCCCGGACGGCGCGTCCTCGGGCAATGCTTCGATCACGGTAGGCGCGGCTGGCGCCGGTGCGGCGGCTGCTGGAACGCTAGCCTCGGTCTCGGGTGGACTCGGATTGGGGGGGCTCGGTTCCGGTGCCTGTGCCTGTGCGCGAGCCAGCGCGGGCGCCCCCAAGAGTGCGCTCAGCCCGACCACCAAGCACGGCAACGATCGTTGGATCCGCCTCCGCGACATCACGCCTCTCATGGCTGCCTCCCGTTGGCGACCCAGACGATCCAGGCGCCGATACACTGCAGCGTGGCTGGATCGAGCGCATCCTCATCCAAAGGCATCTGCACTTCGCAATCCTCGTCGGAGACGTTCTGAGACAGCCGCCGATAGAGAAAGCTGTCGTCCGGTCTTTTGGCTCCCTTGGGGATCCAGACTTCTCCACAACCGTCGGCGTCCTGCTGGTCGAGCAGCTTGGCGAGGGTCTCGGTGGGATGCCCCATGAAGGGAGCCTCTCCCGTGCCGTCTTCATGGCAGCCCAGGCCGTCGGGATCGGTGCAGCCGCCCATGCTCGCGGGGCGAGCGAAACGCGCCAGGATGTCCGCTTCCTGACAGCCGGCGGGCAACGGGCCCGTGCTCGGCGCGGGGCCGCCAGGGGGCGCCGTACCAGCGTCACCGAGGATCACGGCACCCGCGTCCGCGGCGGCCGCCTCGCTGCTCGTGGACGGAGGCGGCGTGGGCGGCATGGCCATGCCCGGGACCGCAGTGGAACCGGCGCTCATGCTACCGGTGTTCGTCGCTGCGGCGCTGACGACCTGCTCCTCCTCACAACCCTCGCGCCGGTAGGTATTGTTCCAGAACGCGGCCTGAGCGGCTGGCCCTCCGTCTGCCGACTCGGGAAACTCGTAACAGGTCTTCTCCCGCGACTGAAATTGCTCTTCCAGGATCTCCGTGGGCGTGCAGGCGAACCAGGCGACGATCACCACACCGGGCAACACCCACGTCCCGAGCAGTTTTCTGCGCTCTCGAGCGCTATGCATCGGCATCATGCGAGATCTCACGTTGTGAGATGGCTTCTAACCGCAGCCGTGGACCCGCGTCTGTGACGCTTGCGTGCCATCTCCATGGCGCTCGCAGCGGAGCGCACGGCCTATCTCGTGCGCCCCGTTGGGAGGGCTAGCTCGCGCTCGGTGCCGTGCTCCGGCACCACTGCCGCCACGCCGTTCGATAGGCGTGTTCCAGGTCGCGCGCGAAGCGGGGCGTGTCCATCAGCGGCGAGGCTGACATGCGCGAGCGCAACGCCAGGCGCAGCGCGCTCAGACGCGCCAGGTCGTGGGACGCCTGGACCGCAACCCTTACGAACTGTTCCGGAGTTGCGGCGGTGAAATCGTCGAGACCGAGGTTCCTGGCCTGGGACAGGCCCGCGCGTGACACCGGGGAGCGCCCGACGAGCGTCACCACGGGCACGCCCATCCACCAGGCATCGAGGCCCGTCGTGTGGCCATTGTACGGGAAGCAATCGAGGCACAGATCGAGGCGCTGATAGGCGCGCAGATAGGCGCTGCGTTCGAGCCGCTCGACGAAGTCGATGCGCTCTGGGTCCACGCCCAGCGAGCTCACGATGCCGCGGATGCGTTCGCGGGCCGAGCCGTTGGGGGCCAAAAGCAGCAAACGCGAGCGCTCCACCTGCGACAGCACCTGGGCCCAGAGCGCCAGCACACCGGGATTGACCTTGCACAGATCGTTCAGATTTCCGAACGTGACGTGGCCTGCGGCGAGCGCTGGCAGCGGCCCCGTGGGCTCGTCGCTGAGGGAATCATAGCACCAGAAGGTATGCGGCAGATGCAGCGGCGCGGGGGCACCGGGCGCAGGCTCTGCGATCGGCTCCAAGAACGGGTCGGTGATGTAGTAGTCCATGGCTCGCATCCCGGTCGTGCCGGGATAGCCCAGCCAGCTCAATTGCACGGGCGCAGGCTTGCGCGCGAAGACCTCCAGGCGGTGGCGGGGCGCGTGCAACGAGAGATCGACCAGGATGTCGATCCCGTCCTCTCGGACGAGCGTTGCGAACGAGGCATCGCCCCGCATGGACACGTCGCGCCAGCCGCCGGCGAGCGCCCGCAGGCGTTCGGTCCAGGCATCGGGCCTGGCGACATTCGAGTAGCAGATGATGTCGAATTGGCTTTTATCGTGCTGCCCGAGCAAGGGCAGCATGAAAAAGCGCAGGCTATGATCGCAGAAGTCCGGCGATACATATCCCACCCGAAGTCTGCGCTCGGGCGAGCGATCGAGGGCTGACGGGAGGACGGCCGGGTAGAGCGGCTCGGCGTGTCGCTCGGCCCAGATTCGCGTTTCCTTTGCCACGTCGGCGGGCGCGGGTTCCGGATGGATCAAGAGCGCGACGATCAGCGCGCTGTGGGCACGGGCGTGCTGCGGGTCGGCCGAGACGGCGTGCCGGAACGACGCCACGGCCTCCTCGATTCGCCCGACCCGCATCCAGGCATACCCGAGGTAGTAGTGGGCCTCCACATCGCTGGGATCCAGCGCGAGGGCGCGCTGCAAGGAGCCGATCGCCTCGTCGATCCGCCCCTGCCCCTGGTAGGCCAGCCCGAGCGAGCGGTGCGCGGCGGCCACACCCGGATCCAGCGCCAGGATGCGCTGACCGACGGCCTCGACCGCCTGCAGGTGTTTCAGCGCCTGCAGTACGCCCATCAGGCTCAGCAGAGCCTCGATCGAGCGCGGCTCCAGCGCCAGGGCCGCTTGGAAAGACTGCAGCGCAGCCTCGAGCTGTCCGCGCTCGGCCAGCGCGCGGGCCAGGCCGTGCTGCACCGCAAATGAGTTGGGCGCGAGCTGCGCGGCGTGGGCAAGACAGACGAGCCCGGCCTCCCCATCACCGCGCTCCCGCAGCACGATGCCCAGGTGGTAGACCGCCTCCACCCGCTGCGGATCGAGCTGGACCGCCTGATACAGGGCGGCCGTGGCGCGCTCGAGCTCCCCCTCCCGCAGGTACGCGAGGCCCTGCTTACAGTAGTAGGCCGCGTCCTGCTCGCTCATGCACGGCGAACTCGCGCCGAGCGCGCGGGTGATGCGCCCAGGCTCACTGCACGCAGAGCCCGGTGGCCGGGCTGCAGGTTTGGAGATTCATGCAGGTGACGGGGGTGCCTGCCGTACAGAAGCCGCCCGAGCATTGCTCGACGCCGTTGCAAGGGTCGGGATCCGCACAGGACGTGCCGTCCGGCACGGCTAGCGTCACGCAGCCGGTCGTGGCCCCGCACACGCTGGTGGTGCACGGGTTGTTGTCGTCGCTACAGACGAGGGGACCTGCTGCCGCGATGCAGCGGCCGGAGACGCAGGCCTCGTCCCCGTTACACAGGTTGGCGTCGGCGCACGGCGTGCCGTCGGCGACGCTGTTTTGCGCGCAGGTGCCCGTGGCGGGCTGGCAGGCATTGAACGTGCAGACGTTGCTGTCGTTGTCGACGGCACACACGACCGGCGTGCCCGCCGTGCACACTCCAGAATTGCACGTCTGTCCATCGCACAGGTTTCCGTCCGGGCAGGCGGTTCCGTTGGTCAGGGGTGAGAACACGCAGGCCCCGGTCGCCGCGACGCAAGAGTCCGTGGTGCAGACGTTGAAATCATCGCAGATGGGCGCCGCGCCGGTCAGGCAGACCCCCGCCTGGCAGACCTCTGCGCCATTGCATAGATCGCCGTCCGGACAGGCTGTGCCGTCCGCAAGGCCCAGGTTCACGCAGCCGACGGCGGGATCACAGGCATCGCTGGTACACGGGTTGCGATCGTTGCAGCTGAGCGCCGGGGCGGGCTGACAAGTGCCGTTCGAGCACGTCTCGGCGCCATTGCAGGCGTCCCCGTCCGAGCACGACGCACCGTCGGCCAGCACCACCATGACGCACGCCCCGCTGGTCGGGTCGCAGGTGTGGGTCGTGCAGCGATTGGAATCGGCGGCGCAGACGGGAGCTTGACCGGCCACGCAGGTGCCGTTCGAACAGGTCTGCCCATCACAAAGATTGCCGTCGTCACAGGGCAGGCCGTCACGGACCGTCGTAAAGCTGCACGTGCCGGTGGCCTGGATGCAAGTGTCGGTCGTGCACGGGTCACCGTCAAAGCACGTGGGGTGCTCTCCGGTCCGGCAAAACCCCGCCACGCACGTCTCGGTGCCCGTGCAGGAGTCGCCGTCATCACAGTCCACGTCTTCGATGCACGGCACCGAGTTGGTGGCGCCCGCGTCTGTCGAGGCGCCGGGACCAGGGAGGTCCACGCCGGCGTCGTCCTGGCTGAAGTAGGGGCTGACGGCCGTGCCGTTGCCGCGATCGATGTGTACGACGTCGTTCTCGCAGGCGAGGGCCGACAGCACCAGGCTGGCCGCGGCTGCGATGGAGGAAAAATGACGCTCGTACATGCCGAAATCTCGCACTTGTTTCAGGACGCTAGTCTGTCTCGTGAACTTGGGCAAAGCAGACTGAGTGAGCCCCACCAGTGTTACATTCGTGTGACAGAATTGGTCGTTCCTTGTGTTTATTTGTCGGACATCAGCCCGAGCGTTTCGAAGCCGGCCAATGCTGCATCACGGCGATGCAACACACCGGCCGGAGCGGGAGCGTGAAACCCGATACGGCACATTCGCCGCGGGACTCGAGAGCGCGAGCGAGCAACACGATCATGGCAGACAAGCGACGCCCTGGTGAAACAGCACGTGTGTCACCGCGCGTCGAGGGTCGATCCGAGCGAGCGCGAGAGTGTAGCTGCTTTCTCCTTTGCAGCTCGTGGACAGCTCCGGACAGGTCTGCGATAGATGCGCCGGAGGTTCGTGGTGCGGGTGGTTCGCTCTTCGCTTCTAGTGAGCGCGGTTCATTTGTTTTCCTGCATGGCAATGCTCAGCGCTTCGTCGAGCGCTGCTGCCGAGGAGTCAGCGTATTGTCGCAAGGTCAAGGCGAAGGCCTCGAGCGAAGCATTGCTGCTCACGACCCCGAAGGTGATCGCTCAGGCGCTGCGCTTTCCCTCGAGCGGTCGTATCGATCCCGTGACGCAATCGGGTGATTCTACGGCTGTGGAGGTTCGAGCGGGCTTGTCTTATTCCCCGATCGACGCCTGGCGTGGGCACGTCGTGGGCCGCGTCGGGGATGCCGATTGTCGTGAGCACAACGCTGGGCAAGCCATCGAGCGGCTGCTGCTGCGTGAGACGGATCAGGCACAGCTCGGCGCGCGCCGCGCGCAGGTGGAGTACTTGACTGCTCACCGGGCCGAGTGGCGAGAGCTGCTGGTCAAGGCCGAAGCCGAGCTCCAAGCGGGCCTGTTGACCTTGGTGGAGCTGCACGAGCTGCGACGGCTCACGCAGGAACTCGAGCGCAAGCGCGTACAGGCCGAGATGGAAGTGACGCGCCTCGAGGTGCAGCGCGAGGAGGCCCCGCTTGGTACAGGGGATGCGATCTCGGCTCGTGGCTACCTGCAAGAGGCGCGGGCTCTGGAACGGGAGTTCGCCGCGCTACGCTCGCTCGACCCGTGGACGTTCACGCTCTCGGGTGGGGTAGTTCCGACGGATCAAGAGGGGGTGACGTGGTTCGGCTTTGCCGAGATCACCTATAGCCTGGGCGGGCTATTCCGGAGCGGGGCCGAAGAACGCTACATGCGTGCTCGCGAGGATGAGCTGCGGCAGGCGCCGTATGAACGGAGGGGCAAGCTCGATTTGTTTCGCCGCATGGTGGCCGCGGAGGTGCAGAACAGTCAGCGCGAGCTCGAGGTGATCGAAGCCGAGCTGGCAGACGTCGGGCAGACACTCGCACGGCTGGCGGGCATCGACGCAAAGAGCAGTACGCAGGGGCGAGCGCGCTTGACCATCGAGCGAATCTCGATGGAAGCGGACGCCGTCCGATTGCGGACCCAGACCCGGGAACTATCTATGTTGGTCGAGAGCCTGCGTGATTCCTGACGCCTACGTTGAGCCCGTCCTCGTTCCGCCCTCCTCGGCAGGGCGGGACTCGGGCTGGCGTTTGCGCCGGCCGAAGCGCACGCTCACCACTCGCGTGCTGTCGCTCGCGGGGTTTGCAGGCCTCGTGTGGGCGTTGGTACAGTCGGCTGACATCACCTATCGCCTGCTCACGGATTCGTTTGTGGCGCCTTTGATTCTGTCGAAGGACAGTGACCTGGCTGTGCAAAGCAAGCTCAGCCTGGGTCGTCTGCTCGCGGAAAAGTACGCGATGCAGGTGCGGATGGGGGCGGACGAGGCCGCCGTCGCGGCTTCCGAAGAGGCCATTGCCCGGCTCGAGCAAGTCAAGGCCACGACCGCCACGGCGCTCGAATGGAGCGTGGCGATCACCCAGCGGCAGAGCGACGTGGGGGTGCGGGACCAGGAAGCGCTCGAGGCACAAGAGCGGGTCATCGAGCAGATGATCTCGAAGCAGGAAGCGCTGGTCGCCCAGCTGCGCGAGCACCTGGCGGCCGGGATGATCTACAAGACGGACGTCGGGCGCGAAGAGGTAGCCTTGCAGCAGCTGCAGGTTGCCGCGCTCGCGAATCAGCGTGATCGTCTTGCCAGCGAGATGCAGCGAGAGGCCACGGCGCTCACCCAACGCTCGCTGGCGCGGCCGCGGGCCAAGGGCATTCCGGCAACTCCAGAGGTCATCGCTCACCAGGACCAGCTGGTGAAGTTGGACCTGGAGCTGTTGAAACTGCGAGCCGAGGTCGGAGCAAAGCGACTGCAGAGGGAGGCGGATCTGGCGCAACTCCAAAAGCTCGACGAGCTGGTCGCCGACATGAAAAAGCGCCCGATCTTCCGCGCGCTCGAGGTCAGCCAGAATGTCGCCTTCGTTCCCTACACGCAGCTCGAGGGCGTGCAGCCGGAAGCGAGCGTCCTGTACTGCAAGTGGTGGGGCCTGTTCCTGTGCGCACCCGCCGGTCGCGTTTCCGAGGTCGTTCCGGGCGAGGTGATGGCCGAAGATCCGTGGGGTAAGCCCATGCGGGGTCAATACGCGCTCCTGGAGCTGAGCGAGCCGCGCGCGGCGCAGTCGCAGTCGTTGCGCGTGCGACCGGACGAGGGCACGGGGCGTACCTTCTTCGGCATCGCTTTTTGAATCATGGAGTGCCTGGTTTGGATGCTGCGCACGATGAGTGGCTTCGAGGTCGGAGCCCCGCTCGCATATTCGCTGTTCGTGCTGTTGCTCCTGTGCTGGGACTACCTCCTGCTCTTCCCGGCGTTTCTCCTGCACCTGACCTGGCGCGGTGTCGCGAGTAGAGAGGCGCCGGCGCAATCGGCCGCAGAGCTGCCTTCGGCTCTGATCGTGATTCCGTCGCTCTTGCGCCAGCGGGAGGAGCTGACGAGCATGTTCAGCACGATCGAGAGCGTGGCCGGCAACGGCTATCCTGCGCGGCTCGTCATCGTCGTCAGCATCGACGGCTTCGACGACGCGCCCGCCCTTTTTGAGGAGCTCCGAGCGTGGGCCGGCAAGCAGCGGCTCGAAGCCGGCCACACGCTGCACGTCACCGGCACGCCGGGTCGGCGTGGCAAGCCGATGGCCATCGATCACGGTCTGGAGTTCGTCAGAGAAATGGTCGAGCACGGCCAGCTGCCGGCGTTCCCCGCGGTCTACATCAGCACGGACGCCGACGCGGATCTCGGACCACGGGCGCTGGAGCACCTGGTCCGGCGCCTGGTGCGACGAAACTGGCTGACGGGCGCTCCCGGAAAGGCGGTCGCCGGCAACCTATATGTTCGCGGCAACGACTTCTGGCGTGGCTGGCGTGAGTTCTTCACGGTGCGGGGTCAGCTGACGCTGCAGGTCGCGCGCGAGTACCTGGTGACCAATGTCGCGCGCCACAACCTGCGCTGGATGCCGCTCAGCGGCGTACCGGGCGTGTTGTATTGCACGTGGACGGATATCCTGCTCGAGGCGCCGCGCTTCCTCGGCTACATGCGCACGCTGCGGGCTCGCGACTGGCTCTGGTGGTGGATCGGCCGCCAGCCGCCGCAGTTCTCGGAGACGGAGGCGGCGCCGATTCCGGAGCTGATGGCCGGCGACACCGACGACACGGTGAGCGCCTATATGGCGAGCATCGCCCGCTGGGAGAACGGCCGCTTCACCTTCGATCCGCCCGCTACTCCCGTGCATGCCTTGTTGCATCTGCTGCGGGCGGTGCTGTTCGAACGCGCGCTGCGCTACGAGCCCGAGGCCCGGGTGTACACGTCGTCGCCGATCAGCGTCCGCAGCCTGTTCAAGCAACGCAAGCGCTGGAATGCGTCGCGCATCGAGGTGACCCTGCGCTTCCGCCGCGCGCTCGGCTATCACTGGTCGCTGGGGGCCCCGGCGCTCGGCGTGATGTTCCTGATCTCGAGGTATTGCCTGGTCGGGGGATTGATGTACTTGGCGTTGCCCATCGGGTTGGTCCAGCACTCGATCTTGGGGGCGTTCGTGCTCGGCTATCTGTTTCAGTTCTCGGGCTATTCGCTGCTGACTCTGATGGCGCTGAGCATGAACGGATCGCTCTTGCACTGGCGGCTCGTGCTGGCCATGCCCCTCTGCCCGCTGTACGCGATCTGCTTCACCTATGCGCCCACCGTCGTGGGCGCGTTCGCGGACGTATTTGGCTTCGGGAACGTGACCGGCTTCGCGCCGGAGTCGACGTTGATGCGCGGAGGCTCCACTCGGCTGGCGTTGGCTTTTCGGGTCCGGCGCGCTTTCTCCTTGATGCTGCGTTCGATCGTGGTGGGGGATGTGCCGCTCGGTTGGTTCTGGCTCGGCTGGGGCAAGACGCCCTGGACGCCCAGCGGCTACGAGGGCTGGACCACCAGGCAGCGGCCAGCGCCCATCGTGCCGCCCGTGCGACAGTGGTTCCGCGCCACTTCGCCAACGGCAGCGGTCACGGCAGTGCCCGCAGCGTCGGCGGCGCCGGCACGCCTGCTAGTCGCTGGGTTCTGGCGGCGTCGCGCGCAGGGACGTCTGGTGCACGCTGAGCCGCACGTCAAACGCCGCGTTGTCCGAGCGCAGGCCAAACGGGCCCTGGAGCTGTAGAGCTTCCGGCGGCAGCCGACCGGACCACGTCAATGCTCCGTCGATCCAGAGGTCCAGGCGGTCGCCGCGGATTTCGGCCGCCATGTGGCGAGGCTGCCCTTCCACGATCGGCGCCAGGGCAGGCAGGGCGAAGTCCGGCGCCAGCGTGACGTAGCCTGCGTCGTGGCACTGGGCGTGAGTGGATTGCCCGGGATTGGTCTTGACCGATACGTGCACGCCCTGGCTCGGCGCGATGTGCCACATCGCGTAGATGACGTTGCAGGTATCCTGCGCCCGGAGCTTCAGGCCGATCTGCCGTCGCAACTCGCCGGAAGCGAGCGCCACGCGCTCGCGCGTCGGGCCTCGATAGACGAAGCTCAGCTCCAGCGCCACGGCGTCCCGGCGGGCCAGCACGGCCCGAGTCATCGCCGAGCGGAGCCTCAGCTCCGAGGCGGGCAGGGCCTCGATCTGGCCGGACTGCACCTCCAGGTCCGCCGGCGTCACGGCTGGCGCGCTCGGCTCAGCGGGGGGATCCGAGCTCCACGCCGCGCAGGTTTGCAGCAGCGTGCACAGGCCCAGGAACGCTGCGTGATGGCGGCCGCGCTGCGCGTACGAGCCCGGCCGCGGCTCGGGGCGGTCTGAGGGGGACAGTGGGCGGTCTTTCCGGGTGCGGTGGAACCTCGCGCGTACCCTCTCACGCCGCCGGGGTCGGTCCGGTGACGATAGGGAAACAACCCGACGGGCTGTGGGGGAGGGGGAGAGCGGCCTCAGCGCGCGCGAGTGCGCCCGCGGCGGCGCGACAGGCCCAGCCCGAGCAGCGCGGCCAGGGCCGCCGACAGCCCCGCTTTGCCGCCCGAGGAGCCCGGCACTGCGCCGCGCGACAAGGCGCAGCCACCGCCGCTCGAAAAGCTGCCTTCGGGGGCGATGGCGAGATGCGCCTGGGTGTCCCCCAGAATCTCCGCCGTCGAATCGCCGAGCAGCACTTCTTCCAGCGAGGCCGCCTCGATGCCGGCGGTGAAATCGCTGTCTGCGTCGTACTCGCCCTCGCAGCTGTCCCCCGTGGCAGTCAACGTGCAGCCGCTCCACGAGAGCGTGAAGGGCTCACTCGGCGCGCTCTCGTTGCCGGCACCGTCGACGGCGACGACCTGCAGCGTGGCAGACAGGGACGGCACCTCGTCGAAGGAGGGCCTCAATAGCAGTGGCGCGGGGCCCGCCAGCGCGACGCCGATCAGGCGGCGCATCGACTCGGGCACGTCGCCGCTCACGAGCTCGATGCGGTAGCCCATCTGCCCGGGGGGCGTGAGATCGTCCTCTCCCGGAGCGAGCTCGATCTCGACCATGCCGAGATCGCCGCAGTTGTTCTGAACGCAGATGTCTTGCCCGCAGCTGAGGCCAGCGCGGCGCGTGGTGTCCGCGGCCACGATGACCGGCCGGCTCGGCGCCGCAGTATCGAAGCGTGCCTGTTCCGCGTCGGAATGGTGCGGCACCATCGGGCGCAGCACGCAGGCGGAGGCGAGCCGGGGTGCTGCCAGAGTCCCCAGGGTCGCCAAGAGGAGGAGTGTACCGGTTGTATGCGCCGACATCATCCAACCCAAGGCTAGCAGAGATTTCTGCCTACACAACGCGACCCGCCGCTACAGCGCGGGTGCCTGGCGCGGCAGCTCTCGATGGCTCAGCACCGGCTCAGATGGGGACACCTGCGAATTGCTGCATCCTTTCCCGAGGACCCTCGTCCTGATGGTCGGAGGTATCGATGGAAACCAAAGACAACGACCGGGTCAGAAACCAAGTGCGGACCGCCTACGCCAACGTTGCCAAAGGGGGTAGTGGTTGCAGCGTGGGCTGCTGCGGTACTGAAAACGGCGGAAGCCTGGCGCTCGGCTACACGAACGAGGACTTGGCGAGCGTACCAGAGGGCGCCGACCTGGGCCTGGGCTGCGGGAATCCGCAGGCGATTGCGGCCTTGCGTCCCGGCGAAACGGTTCTTGACCTGGGCAGTGGGGGTGGGTTTGATTGCTTCTTGGCTGCGAAACGTGTCGGCCGCGAGGGTCGCGTCATCGGTGTCGACATGACGCCGGAGATGGTGACGAAGGCGCGGGACAACGCGCGACGAATCGGCGCTGCGAACGTGGAATTTCGGCTCGGTGAGATCGAACACCTGCCTGTAGCAGACGCCTCGATGGACGTGATCCTGTCCAACTGCGTGATCAATCTCTCACCGGACAAGGCGGCTGTTTTCCGCGAGGCATTTCGCGCGCTCAAGCCTGGTGGGCGCCTGGCCATCTCGGATGTGGTCGCCCTGCAGGCCATGCCGCCGGAACTCGCGCGGAGCGTCGAGGCACTGACGGGCTGCGTGGCGGGCGCAGCCCGGGTGGACGAGCTTCGGTCCCTGCTGGCCGCCGCCGGTTTTGCGAGCATCGAGATTGAACCGAGGCCAGATAGCGGTAAGCTGATGAGCCGATGTATGCCCGGCACGGAAGACTACGTGGTTTCGGCAACCATCGAAGCTCAGAAGCCGGGTGGTAGCAACTGCTGCGCCCCCTCGTGCTGCGCCTAGAACATCCCATCGCCAGAGCCATATATGATCCCATCGGAAGCCCGCGGGGCGTGGAGCGAGATCGAGCAGCGCTTGAGGCCATATGTCGCGCGCCGCGTGGCCTCCGCGGCCGACGTTGACGACATCCTTCAAGAGATCTTCGTTCGCATGCAGCGCGGGCTATCTGACTTGCGGGATGAGGAGCGCTTCGGCGGCTGGGTCTACCGTATCGCGCAGCACGCCATCGCTGATAACGGCAGGGCCCGCAGTCGTGACCCGCTGGCGCGAGCGACGGACATTACCGAACCCGCCTCTGATGCGCAGGCCTCGGATCCCGGCGGAGATCTCCAGTCGGCCCTGGGCGAGTGCGTGGCGCTGTTTGTCGCGCGGCTCCCGTCTCCTTACCGCGAGGCCATTACACTGACTGAGCTCGAGGGCCTCACGCAAAAGGCCGCCGCAGAAATGCTTGGCATTTCTCTGCCTGGCATGAAGTCGCGCGTCCAGCGCGGTCGCGAAAAGGTTCGCGCGATGTTTGACGAGTGCTGCCGCGTTTCGGTGGACTGCCGAGGAAGAGTCGTGGAGTGCGAGCCCCGAGAGCTCGATGCGGTTCCCCCGGATTGCCGTGGGGCGGCCATCGCCTGGACGGCCCGCGGCAGCAGTTAGGACCGCCTGGGCCAGTGGCCTCGACGACCACACGGGCAACACATTCGGAGTTCAGCTCTCGTTGGATCAGTCATTGCGCCGCTGATTCGATAATAGTAGAAGTATTGCGTGGCCACCAAGTTGGAACGTCATGCGGAGCAACTAGCGGCTTTGGGCCACCCCGTGCGACTCAAGGCGCTGCGCTTTATCGTCCAAGCCGGTCAGTCCGGGGCTGCTGCGGGAGACATTCAAGCTCACGTGGACGTCCCAGCCTCGACCTTGAGCCATCACCTGAAGCGCCTGCTGGACGCCGCCCTGCTCAGCACTCGAGCCGAAGGCACTTTTCACTACTACGCGGCGGATTACGCAACGCTCCGCGCTCTGACGGACTACCTTTGGGAAGACTGCTGCAAGCTCGGGAGATGAAGAGAGCGAGGTCCGCCATCGTCCCTCAGGTGATGGGTCCCTCAGGCGACGCCCTTCGCTGCAACTTCGGCGACGAGTCTTGCCGCCGCCTCTCTGCGCTCGCTATGACGATCACCGAGATACTCGACATGATCGCGCAGAAGCAACGTGAACTTGTATAGCTCCTCCATCACGTCGACGACCCGATCTCGGTACGGCGAATCCTTCATTGTGCCGTCCTCCTCGAACTGCTCGTAGGCTTTGGCGACGGAAGACTGGTTCGGGATCGTAAACATGCGCATCCAACGACCGAGCAGCCTGAGGGTGTTTACCGCGTTGAAGGATTGGGAGCCACCGCTGACTTGCATGACGGCGAGTGTGCGACCCTGCGTTGGCCGTACGGCCCCGATCGACAGGGGAATCCAGTCGATCTGGTTCTTCATGACGCCCGTCACGGCACCATGGCGCTCGGGAGTGGACCAGACCTGCCCCTCCGACCACTGACTGAGCACACGCAACTCGACCACCTTCGGATGGTCCGCGGGTACGCTATCGACGAGCGGGAGATCCATGGGGTTGAAGAACCGAACTTCAGCCCCGAGGTCTGTGATGATGCGAGCCGCCTCTTCAGCGAGTAACCGGCTGTAGGAGCGGGGCCGCAACGAGCCATACAGGAACAGAATGCGAGGCTTGTGCGTCGATGGTGACGGGGTCTTCATGGCCGTCTGGCTCGGATGCTGCACCTTTCTAATTCTAGTATTTTAGAAGCATCGCGCAATGCCATTCTGCGACCATTTTCAAACTTACTCACCCCTCGGTGCAGCGCGCCGGTCGCCGCCGCTGGGCCCTCTGGACGCCTTGTTATCTCTCGATTGCACTGGCAGAGTTTCGTCCCGGAGGGGCAGTTCCTGAGCTTCGGTTTGGGGGCGGCATAGCGCCGCGCTCTGTGGTCACCAAACGCGATCAGTCCGCCCCTTCGGTTTTCATCTCCGCCATCAGCAGGCTCGTCTGCTTCTGCGGTAGGAGCAACGAGATACCGCCGGCCGCGACGGCGAATGCGGCAGAGGTCCAGAGGCAGGCACTGACCCCGCCCCATTGAAACAGGATGCCAGAGAGCAGCGTCCCCGCGAGCCGCCCCCCCGCGTTGGCCATGTAGTAGAAGCCGACGTTCATGGCGACCTTGTCCCCGTCCGAGTACGCGAGGATCAGGTACGAGTGGACGGAGGAGTTGATCGCAAAGACGATGGCGAACAAGGCCAAGCCGCCGAGAATGACGAGCTGCGGCGACTGGCCAACACCGAGCCCCACGGCAATACCCCCCGTCAGTGCGGCCAGAATGAAGGCGAGCACCTGAGCGGCGCGCCCGTCGGGCGCGTGCCCGCCCGTCCAGCGGCTGATGACCAGGGGCGCCAGCGATTGGATGATTCCATACCCGATCACCCAGAGGGCGAGGAACGTCCCCACCCCGGTAAAGCCCCAGCCCAGGTTCACCGACAGGAAAACCGGGACGCCGACCACGAACCAGATATCGCGGGCCCCGAACAGGAAGAACCTGGCTGCCGAAAGCAGGTTTACTTCACGCGTCTTCGAGAGCAGCCCCTTGAACTTGCTCTTGGCCTTGGATTTGCCGAGCTCTCGGGGCAAGGCAATCATGGCTACGACGAGCACCAGCACCAGCGCACCGGCCATGGCGTACAGGGACTCGGCGTAGCCGAGCACCGCGAGCAGAAATCCGCCGAGAAAAAAGCCAACGCCCTTCAATGCGTTCTTGGAGCCGGTAAGGACGGCGACCCATTTGAAAAGAGAAGATTGTCGGTTCTCGGGAACGAGCAGCTTGAGCGTGCTCTTGGCGCTCATCTTGGTCAGGTCCTTGGCGATGCCCGAGAGCGATTGGGCCGCCATCACGTACGCTACGCTCGCCAGCTTGGACCAGCTGGGGCTAGCGAGTGCCAGCATGCTCAATGCCAACACCTGCAAGGCCAGCCCGCCCAGAAGCGTGACGCGGAGGCCCATCACCGACGCTACCCAACCACCGACCAGGTTGGTCACGACGCCGAAGAACTCGTAGAACAGGAACAGGAAGGCCAGCTGGACCGGCGTGTACCCGAGCTCGTAGAAGTGCAAGAGCACCAGCATGCGGAGCGCGCCGTCCGTGAGCGTGAACGCCCAGTAGGCGAGAGTCACCAGGATGTAATTGCGAACTCCGCTCATGAGGGGCTCCTCGGCGCGCCGAAATCAGCCGGTCTCTAGCGCAGGCTCTGGCTGACCTTTCGAGCGAGCTCTATCATCCGATGCACGTAGCCGATCTCGTTGTCGTACCAGGCGAGGATCTTCACGCTCGTGCCATCCACCACCATGGTCGAAAGGGCGTCGATGATCGCGGACCGCGGGTCATCCTTGAAATCGACGGATACCAGCGGTCGCGTCTCATACCCCATGATGCCTTTCAGCGGGCCTTCTGCCGCGACCTTCAACATGGCGTTGACCTCGTCGACCGTCGTGGGGCGCGCGACCTCGAATACGCAGTCCGTGAGCGACGCATTCAGGAGCGGTACACGGACGGCCAGGCCGTTCAACTTGCCCTTGAGCTCCGGATAGATCAAGGCGATCGCGGTGGCGGACCCGGTGGTCGTAGGAATCAGCGACAGGCTGCTCGCACGCGCGCGGCGCAAGTCCTTGTGCGGTGCATCGATGACGGTTTGCGTATTCGTAATGTCGTGAATGGTCGTGATTGCGCCATGGCGAATGCCGATGCCTTCGTGGATGACCTTCACTACCGGAGCCAGGCAATTGGTGGTGCAGGACGCGGCCGTCAGGAGGTGATGCTTCTGCGGTTCGTAGAGATGGTCGTTCACACCCATCACCACGTTGAGCGCCTCTTCCTTGACTGGCGCTGCGACGATGACCTTCCTAACCCCGCGCCCGAAGTAGGGTGTGAGCTGGGCCGCAGTTCTGAATTTGCCCGAGCATTCGAGCACGATGTCCACGCCGTGGTCCTGCCAGGGGCACTCACCGGGCGTGGGGAAGGCCGTGTGCGCGAGCGTTCTCCCGCTGATGCGGATGGCATCTGGACCTGCCGAAGCCTCGTGGCTCCAGCGACCGTGCACCGAGTCAAAGTTGAGCAGGTGGGCACTGACCTCGCTGCTGCCCTTGGTTTCATTGATGTGCACAAATTCGAAGTCGGGCCACTCCCAGGCCGCCCGTAGCGCAAGCCGCCCCATTCGCCCAAAACCATTGATGCCGATACGCGTCTTCATGAGCTTTCCTTCAAGATTTCTGATCGTCCCCAGCCGTTGCCAGAGATGAGTGCTTTCACACGCAGAGCTATGCCGTCCCGAATGGCGCGCACCGCCTCGACAGAGCGACCGCTCGGATCGTCGAGGGGCCAGTCATCCCGGCGGACTCCGGGGACGACCGGGCAGGCCTCGCCACATCCCATCGTGATCAGGAACGAGGTGCCACGGGCGACCTCCTGCGTCAGTAGACGCGGCACGATGCCGATCAAGGGTATGCCCAGCTCTTGCATGACCTGCACCACCTGCGGGTGGATGTGGTCGCTCGGCTTCGTGCCCGCCGAGATAGCTCGAGCCTTGGCGGGATCCGCCAGCTGATTGAACAACGCCGCCGCCATCTGTGAACGACCCGCGTTGTGGACACAGGCGAATAGAACCGTGTGAGTCACGAGGCCCCTGACGACGGACGAGCGAATACTGCGCCGACGTTGCGTCCGGGCATGGCGTCTGCAAATAGCCGGCGACGCAGCCACAGCGACAGGTAAACTAAAGCCAGTAACGCGGGCACCTCGATCAAAGGCCCCACGACGCCAGCCAGAGCCTCGCTCGAAGAAATCCCGAACAAGGCTACCGACACAGCAATGGCAAGCTCGAAGTTGTTCCCGGCAGCGGTGAACGACAGCGACGCCGTATCTTCGTAGGAGAAACCGAGCGCCCTCGCGATCACAAATGCCGACCCGAACATGATCGCGAAGTACAGAACGAGAGGGATCGCTATCCTGAGAACATCGAGTGGGAGCCGGACGATCTTGTCGCCTTGCATCGCGAACATCAGGACAATCGTGTAGAGCAGGCCAAGCAACGCCATCGGTCCGATCTTCACGAGGAAGCGACCTTCATACCAATCCACTCCCTTCGAGCGGACCAGCAGCCCGCGTGTCGCCGCCCCGGCGACGAGGGGTATGCCAAGGAAGACCAAGACGCTCTTGGCTATCGCCCACATGGACACGTGGAAGGCGGTCGCTGCCGCGCCGAGCCAGCTTGGCACGACGGTCAAGTACAGCCACCCGAGCACGGAATAGAACAGGATCTGAAACAGGGAATTTACGGCGACCAAGAGCGCGGCCACCTCATTGCTCCCTTTCGCGAGCGAGTTCCAGATCAGCACCATCGCGATACAGCGGGCCAGGCCGATCAGGATGAGTCCGGTTCGGTAGTGTGGCAGGTCCGGCAGGAGCAGCCATGCCAACGCGAACATCAGCATTGGCCCCAAGAGCCAGTTGAAGGCGAGCGAAGTCGCGAACAGCCTGCCGTTGCCGCTGACTGCAGCCAGCTTGCCGTAACGCACCTTTGCCAAGACCGGGTACATCATCCAGAACAGCCCGACCGCAATGGGTAGTGAGACACCGCTGACGTGCACGGTATCCAGCAGCGGACCGATGCCCGGGTAAAGACGCCCCAAGGTTACGCCGAGCCCCATTGCCCCAAAGATCCACACGGGAAGAAAGCGATCGATGAGCGAGAGCCCGCCGGCGACGCTGGGTGCAGTCGTCATAGGTCGTTACATCTCACCAAGCGCACGAGACCACCCGGTACGTTCTTAGAGGCCGCCCACCAACGCTTTGAGACGCCGAAGTGCCCGTGGCTCGATGCAGTAGCAGACCCGGGGCCCATCTACATCGCCACGGATCAGGCCTGCATCTTTGAGTACCTTGAGATGCTGTGACACCGTGGACTGCGCCAGGGGCAGCTCTTCTACGATGTCTCCGCAGACACACGCGTTCCGCCGCACCAGGATTCGCAGGATTTGCACTCGCGCTGGATGCCCCAGCGCCTTGCTCAGCCCTGCCAGTTCCTCGTCGGCAGCGGGCCCCTCGATGGGCCGCAGATCGGGTTGTTCGTCCGCCGGTGGACAGCACTCGGCCGCCTTTCTCATCGTAATTATACGATATGAGGCGAGCTCGTGGCTGTCAAGCACCGCCGTTCACTGCCGGCACCGGGTGCAAAGTTCACGGGAACGTTTCATCGGAAGTACGGCCATCCACGCTATACAGCCGAGTCCGAGAAGGAGGATCGCGGGATGCCATTCGACGCGCCAACCACAGATTTTATATCGTCGATTGGCGCTGCCGGGGGGAGCGATGCGGAGGCTGCCGCGCCAGCGCCGCGCCGCGGACAGCCCTCATCCGGGGGTGCGAAGAGGGCCATCTTGATCTTTGCCAGCTGTGCCCTCAGCAGCGCTTGCGAGAAGAATGGGACGGTCAGCGTGGATGGCTCGAGCACCGTTTTTCCAATCATGGAAGCGGTCGCGTCGGAGTTCCAGAAGTTTGAGCCGACCCGAGTGAGCGTCGCGGTCTCGGGAACCGGCGGTGGATTCGCCAAGTTCTGCGCCGGTACGACCGACATTTCGAATGCGTCGCGCCCGATCGGACCGAGCGAGGTCGAGCTCTGCGCCAAGAACGGCGTGGAGTACATCGAGCTGCCGGTTGCCTATGATGCCCTATCGGTTCTCGTCAACTCAAAGAACGACTGGGCGCACGACATCACGACAGAAGAGCTCGCGAAGATCTGGGAACCTGCCGCGCAAAGCACAGTGACGAATTGGAGCCAGATCCGCGCGGAATGGCCGGACAAGCCATTGCACCTCTACGGCGCGGGCAAGGACTCGGGCACGTACGACTATTTCACCGAGGCGATCGTGCACAAGGAGCACTCGAGCCGGAGCGACTACACGTCCAGCGAAGATGATGAGGTGCTCGTCAAAGGGGTGGCCAGCGACGAAGGTGCGCTCGGGTTCTTCGGTTACATGTACTACGCGGCGCACGAGGCCGAGCTGAAGGTGCTGCCGGTGGACGACGGCAACCAGGAAAACGGGGCTGGTCCGATCGCCCCTGCGCCGAACACGGTCCGAGACGGAACCTACCAGCCCCTCTCCCGCCCTCTGTTCATCTATGTGTCAAAGGCATCGCGGGCTCGAACGGGAGTCGACGCCTTCGTGACCTTTTATCTCGAGAAGGGGTGGAAGATGGTGGGGAACGTGGGCTACATGCCGCTGCCGGTCGACGCCTACCCGCTCGCCATCGAGCGCTTCAGCGCGGGTCGGACAGGCTCACTCTTTCATGGAGGGGGCTCGCAGGTGGGCGTGTCCATTGCGGAGCTGCTACGCATGGAAGAGAGCGAGAAACGCTGACACCGAGCACGAAGCGCGGCCGTGCTAGTGCGGCTTCCCTGACGGCCGACGTGCAACCGACCCCCGTGGCGGTGTGGTCAGTTCCCGGCGCAGCATCCAGAGAGCAGAGCCGGCACCCAGCTGCGAATGCGCAGCGCCAGCGGTATCTGCCCGCGTGGTAGCAGGCAAGTCGAGCAGAACGAGTCTTTGAGCTCAGCTTCTGAAAGGCACGTTGAGGCCGCTGAGGGGGCGCCGATCGCAGGGTTGGAGGGTGGTGTGGTCTTCATCTCGATACTCCTGTTGTGCTTACAGGAGTGAAGACGATGACTCACCCAGAAAGATGCGCGCCATCGCCCTGCGCCAACGCGAGCAGGCGCGCCGTGCCGATCGGCTCCTCGGTCATCCATGGCACGATCGCCACTCTTGCCGAGTGCCGGCTGCGCACGACCTCAATCTGCGCGAGCTCCGCCACGACGCGCTGCTGTAGGCAAGGATCTGTGGAGCCGGCAGCTGCGAGGCTACTGTTGATGACCCAGAGAAATGGCTCGATCTGAGCGGGCCGCAGGTCTGCCTGTGGGTGCGCCGCTTCCGAGACGGGCGCCGTCACCGCCAACGTCACCAGGAGAATCTTTGTGTATTCGGCATCGCGCAGCTACATGAGCGGCGTGACGAGCAGCAAGCCTGGAGCTCACTCTGCAGCGTGGGTGGCGTCGCTCGAGTGCCCGGCCATGTGCTGGCCGATCTCCGCCAGGTCTGCCTTGGCGGCGTCGCACTCGTACACGATGCGCCCTTCGCTCATCACCACGATGCGATCGGAGAGCGCGAAGATCTCGTCCAGATCGGCGCTCACCAGGAGCACCGCGGTGCCGCCCTCGCGCGCCTTGACGATACGGCCGTGGATCTCGCGCACGGCAGCAAAATCGAGGCCGAAGCACGGGTTGGCCGCGACCAGCACTGCTGCGCCGTCGCTCAGCTCGCGCGCCAGCACGGCGCGCTGTACGTTGCCGCCCGAGAGCGAGCCGATGGGCGCGTCGGCGGACTGTGTCTTGATCGAATAATCGGCGATCGCCGAGAGCGCGCGCTGCTTCATGCGCGACTTCTCCAGCCACCAGCCGGCAGAGCAGAAGGGCGGCACGTCGAAGGAGCGGAAGGCGATGTTTTCGCTGACCGACATCTGCGCCACGCAGGCGTTGCGCAACGGCGACTCCGGCAGGAGCCGCACGCGCTCGCGACGCATCTGGTCGCGGCGAGGCACATAGGGCTTGCCGTTCACGCGCAGCTGCCCGCTCGTCGGTAGACGCTGCCCGGCCAACACCTCCACCAGTTCGTCCTGGCCGTTGCCGGAGACGCCCGCTACCCCGACGATCTCGCCGGGGCTGACGTGCAGCTGCACGCCCTTGAGGATGGGCAAGCCGATGTCATCGTTGGCGCACAGGGCGTTGATCTCGAGCAGCGCTGCGGGCGTGCTCGTCCGGGAGGAGCGGGTGATCGACGACGCCGGGGGCTCGGCGCCCACCATCATCTCGGCGAGTTGCGCGGCATTCAGCTCGCTGGCGCGGCCGGTGCCCGCGAAGCGCCCGCGCCGGAGCACCGTCACCTCGTCGGCAAACGCCTTCACTTCGCGAAATTTGTGCGTGATCATCGCCACGCTGAGCTGCATGTTCTGGCACAGACCGCGCAACATGCCGAGCACGTCGTCCGCTTCTTGCGGTGTGAGTACGCTGGTCGGCTCGTCCAGGATCATGATCCGGTTGCCCAGGTACAGTTGCTTCAGGATCTCGAGCTTCTGCTTTTCGCCTGCGGCGAGCTGGCGCACCGTGCGGCTCGGCGCAATGCGAAACGGCATGCGCTCCATGAAGGCATCGATGGCGGCGTGCTCCGCCTTCCAGTTCAGGATGGCGGGCAAGTTGGCGCGCGCCATCACCAGGTTCTCCGCGACCGTCATGTTCTCGACCAGCGTGAAGTGCTGATACACCATGCCGATGCCGAGGCCGCGGGCGTCGCGCGGGCTCGACACTTGAACCTCCGAGTCACCGACGAGGATCTGGCCGCGGTCCGCCCGGTAGAAGCCCATGATGCATTTGACGAGCGTGCTCTTGCCGGCGCCGTTCTCGCCGAGCAGGGCGTGTACGCTGCCCGGGCTGAGCGTGAACGAGACGTCTTCGAGCGCGAGCAGGTCCCCGAAGCGCTTGCTCATGTTCTTGGCGGTGAGCCGCGGGGGCTCCAGGCTGCCGGGCTTGACCCTGGCGACGATGGCCGAGGTGTCGGTGTCAGATGCGTCGGATGCGGCTGCGGATGCGGTCATAGGGGCTCCAGATCAGCGCTGGGCGATCAGCTCGGCGGGTAGGTCGACACTGGTGCGCTTGGCGGAGCTGCTCAAAATCATGATGCCCAAGGTCAGCGCATAGGGAGTAGCGTTGAACAGATAGTAGCCGGAGGTGACACCGACCGATTGCAGCGCGGGGCCGAGCGCCGTGGCGCCTCCGAACAAGAGCGAAGCGTACAGGCAGCGCACCGGGTCCCAGCGGGCAAAGATGACGAGCGCCACGGCCATCAGCCCTTGACCGCTCGATAGACCCTCGTTGTAGCTCCCGGGATAGAACAGCGAGAGAAACGAGCCGCCGATGCCGGCCAGAACGCCGCCGGCCACGGTGGCCCAGAGGCGCACTCGGTTGACGTCGTAGCCCATGGCGCGCGCGGCCTCGGCGCTTTCCCCCACCGTGCGCAGGATCAGCCCCCAGCGCGTGCGCAGCAGCCCCCAGCGCAGGCAGGGCGCGAGCACGACGCCGGCGAGGAACAGGGCGTTCACCTGCAGTGCGGAGCGCACCTGCGGGATGTCACTGAAGAAGCCGAGCGACAGAGCCGGCAGGCGCGGCGCCGTGGGTTGAATCAAGGGCTTGCCGAGGAAGAAGGCCAGGCCGATGCCGAACAACATCATTGCGATGCCGACCGCGATGTCGTTGACCTTGGGCCGCCCGCACAGCCAGCCATGCAAGGCGCCAAACGCGGCGCCCACCGCCCCCGCTACCGCTACGCCCACCCACGGCGAACCGCTCCACAGCGAGGCGCCATAGCCGGACATGGCGCCCATCACCAGCGTGCCCTCGAGCCCGAGGTTCACGCGCCCGGATTTCTCCGTGATGCACTCACCCAGGCTCACGAACAGAAAAGGCGCACTCACGCGCAACGCGCCGCCGAGGATCGCGAGTGGGACGCCCCACAGGCCGAGCGTGACAGTTGGGTCGGACATGTGGACTTACCTCGGGGAGCGTCGCAGCTTGACGCGGCCGCGATAGGTTTGGCTGCCGAGCAGCACCACGAACAAGATGCCTTGCAGCACGTTCACCGCGGCGTCGGGCAGGCCGAACGTACGCTGCAAGAGGCCGCCGCTGGCGCTGATGCCGCCGAGCAGCACCGCGACCGGCAGGATGCCGAGCGCGCTGTGGTTGGCCAGGAAGGCCACCAGGATGCCCGCGTAGCCGTAGCCCGCCAGGAGCGAGGCATTCGCCTTGCCGTGGATGGCGGCCACCTCCACCATGCCCGCCAGGCCCGCGGCCGCCCCAGCGATGCAACAGGTGAGAATGACGAGCCGCGGCACGCCGAGGCCGCTCAGGCGAGCAGCGCGGGGATTGCCGCCGACCATGCGTGCGGCAAAACCGAACACGCTGTGCTCCATGAGCAGGTGGCAGACCAGGCACATGACCACGCCGAAGGCGAGGCCCCAGTGCACATCCATGCCCGGCAGGTTGCCGAGCATGTTGGCCTCGCCGATGTCGGGCGTCGAAGGTTTGTTGAGGCTCGCCGGGTCGCGCAGCGGACCTTCCACCAGGTGGTTGAAGAGAGCGATGCCGATGTACGCGAGCAAGAGCGAGCTGATCGTCTCATTGACGCCGCGCAGGATTTTGAGCGCACCCGCTGCGCCGATCCAGAGCCCGCCCGCCAGCATGGATGCGAGCATCATGGCCGGGATCACCACGGCTGGCGGAGCGCCATGCAGCGGGATGGTGACCGCGCCCGCCGCCAGGCCCCCGACCACCAACGCGCCTTCGCCGCCGATGATGATCATGCCGAGCCGTGCCGGCAGCGCCGTGCACAGCCCGGTCAGCATCAGCGGCGCTGCGCGCAGCAAGCTATTCTGGATCGAGAACCAGGTGCCGAAGGCACCGCGGTACATCTCCGCGTACACCGCCAGCGGGGACTGCCCCGCCAGCGCCACGAATACCCCGAACAGGAGTAGCGATATCAGGATCGCTGCCAGCGTCGGCAGCAGCTCTTCGAGCCAGCCGAGTGAGCGCTCCCGGAGCGCCCAGAGGCGTCGCGAGCCACTAGCGATATCCGAAACGACGGGGGCGCTCACCGTCATGATATTCCTCGAGAGACCCGCGAGGCGGGTTACTTGAGCGACCCCTTCACGCCCTCGACCAGGTAGTCCATCTTCTCGAGTTCGATATCGGTCTGGCCGCGGCTGACACCGGCCGCCAGGATCTCCTTGCCGGCATTGTCCTTGAGCGGACCCTTGAAGATCACGAGCGTGCCTGCTTCCAGGCCTGCCTTGGCCTCATCCGCCTTCTTGCGGGCGTCCGGCGAGACTGCTTCGCCGTAGGGGGAGAGCTTGACATAGCCTTCCTTCAGGCCGCCGCGCACCAGGTGATCCCAGGGTTGCCCGGTCTTCACCTTCGTCACGTAGGCCGTGTAGATCTTCTCCCAGTTCCACTCCGCGCCGGTCAGGTAGCCCTTGGGCGCGAGCGCCGCCTGGCTGGCGTGATAGCCGGTGCTGAAAATCTTGCGGCCTTCGGCGGTCTCGACGATCACCTTGGGTGAGTCGACGTGTGAGGTGAGCACGTCCACACCCGAGTCGACCAGGCTGTTGGCGGCTTCCGCCTCTTTGACCGGCAGCGACCAGTCACCCGTGAAGATCACGCTGACCGTGACGGCGGGGTTTACGGAGCGGGCGCCCAGCGTGTAGGCGTTGATGTTGCGCAGCACCTGGGGGATGGGCTTGGCGGCGATGAAGCCGAGCTTGTTGGTCTTGGTGGTCAGGCCCGCAGCGGTGCCCGCCACGTACTCGGCCTCGTCGATGTAGCCGAAGTAGCTACCGACGTTCTTGGGGTGCTTGCCTTCGGTGTACATGCCACCGCAGTGCAAGAAGGTGACGTCCGGGTACTTGGCGGCGAGCGTGAGGATGTGCGGATCAAAGTAGCCGAAGGAGGTCGGAAAGATCAGCTTGGCGCCATCCAGATTGATCATGCTCTCCATGGTCTTCTGCACCGCGACCGTCTCGGGCACGTTCTCTTCCTCGCGCACCTTGACGCCCGGCATGGCGGCGACCGCCTTGGCGCCCTCGGCGTGGGCCTGGTTGTAGCCGTAGTCCGCTCGGGAACCGACGTACACGAAGCCGACCGTCAGGGAGTCGCTGGGCTTGGCCGCAGCCGGAGTGGCTGCCGCGGCGGTGGTCGTGGTCTCCGGCGCTTTTTCGGTCTGCTTACAGCCCGAGAGGACGGCCACGGCAAGCAACGTGCCCTGCACCAGCCGCCCGAGCGTGGTCCGGCGACGAACCGGGGCGCTGGGCAAGGAAGGGCAGGGAGAGGTGGTGAGGGCAACTGGATGTAAATGAGTCATCATGGAATGCTTAGGGCACGCTAGCGGGGCATAGGTTTCGCGAGCATGTCGCGTGCACGTCCATGGCACGTTCGCCACAGCTCGAGTGTGCCGTGCCGGTTTCACTCGCCCCTGTTTTCGCTTGCCTGGCCGTGGGTTTTCAGCGCTCGAGGCTCGCTTTGCGACTCGCGTTCGGAGCCGCATTTCGCCCGCCTGCGCCATGCGCGGCGCAGCCATGCGCTTGTCGCGCACGGCCTGGACCAGTTCGTTTCCCTAGTCGCTCGGCGCGCTGCTCGGCACCAAGCGGTCCGTCGTGGGCTCTCCCAGGGCGTAGGTCACCGTATAGGCCGCACCCTCTCGGGAGTAGCTCACGATGACCTGAGTCTCGGTCACCTCCACCGTCCCCTCCGAAAGACCCACGGGGACCTCGAAGGGGGGATCGCTGAGGGGGAGGATGAGGGCGATGGGCAGAAACGCTGGCGTCAACTCGGCGCCCGGGCAGTTGCAGTCGCCAGCGCAGGACCAAGCGACGCTCGCGGCGAGGCCGATGCCGAAGCAGCCCAGCGGAAGCCACGCGCGCCTACTCATGGGCTTCGATCTCCCAACTGTTACCCGACACATCGAAGTAGAGCAGGGCCGAGCGAGGTCGGGGCGACACCACCGCTTCGGACGGCCAATGCTCCGAGTCGTCGGCAGCGCCCGGAGTCCCCACCACCGATACCAAGGACATCGACCAACTGGGCGTGCCGCAGTCGCAAGCGTGGCTCGAGGCCGGCCGAAGCAGACGACCCGCGGCGATGCCGGCAACCCCAAACGCGAGACCACTCAGCAGCCCGCGTAGCAATGACCGCCGTATCTGCTGCCGAAACATCTGGCTCCTCCAGGCGAAAACGCGGACGCGAGGCGAACTCTGATTGTGACCCAGAGGTCATCCGGTTCAACCGCGCGGCGCGGGGCGGACCGTGATATTTGGTTCAGTCTGGCACACGGAGCGCGCAGTACGGGGCGAGCGGGGATCTCCACGCCAACGGTTGGTGCTGGCGGGCGCCGTGTAGCGTTTGTTTGCGCGCAGGCGATCCCGCTTGTGCTGGAGCGCGCGTGAGGCAAAATGCGGGCAATATGCGGATCCAGTCGGCAGGTTCTTCAGTGATCGCGTTGGCGCTGCTGGCCACTGGTTGTCAGGCCTCGAGCATGACGGAAGCCAAAATGGCAGCCGCCCCGGAGGAGCTGGTGATCGACGCCGATCGTCCGCTCGAGGCGCCCCCGCTGCCGCCGATCCCGCCGGCCGCTGCAGCGGAGGAGCGCGCATTGCTCGGCGCGCGTCATGATCTCGCGTACGCGGGTCCGCCGAGCGACGTCTGCCGCTGCCTGGCCGTGCGGGTCGAAGAGAGCGCGGATGCGCCGGCGCTGCGTTGGGCTGTGGCCCCGCCCCAGCTCGACAGCTCTCAGTGGATCGTCGCATTGAGTTCAGAAGGCGTGCGTTGCGAGGGCGCGCCCAAGGGCAGTCCGGGCGCGTCCTATCAAGGCTATGAGACCAGCGGCAGCGACGTGATCGTGCTCGTGGAGGCGCTGGGTGAAGGGCGCCCGCTGACCAGCGGTGGTATCATCCCCAGGCCGGCGGCGGGCGGCTCCGTGTTCGTCGAGGCGGTCGGGTCCGTCTACGGAATGCCGCTGCAGGGCGAGCAGGCGCGCTGCAAAGTGCCGACGCCCGCGGCCTCCGCCGGAGCGCTCCCGGTGCCCGGGGCTGCGGACGCGAACCCTCTCGGTGCCACCGACGCGCCCGCCAGCGGCGTCCGCTTTGCGCAGTCGCCGTCGGGCCCGTCCCCCGCATCCCCCGCTGAGCCGCCCCCGGTCAGCGCGCCGCCCGCGCCGCCCGCCCGTCCGCCAGCGACGGCCAGTGCCGCGGTGCGGCCCATCAACGACGGCTGCGATGATTCGTTGTACTGGACCGACAAGGCGGGCATCCGCCGCATCAAGCCGCAGTGTCTGTAGGGCCGTGCCTGTAGGGCAGTGTCTGTAGGGCAGTGAGAGCTACGGTGCCGCTGCGATCCGGACGCCGCTCTGCGCCAGCCGTTGCCTGACCTTGGCGAGCAGCTCCTTCGGCCCGAAGGGCTTGGCCAGGAACTCCAGCACCGGGTCGAAGCCTCCGTTGCAATCGACGAGCTCGGGCGCGTGCCCCGAGACGAAGAGCACCCGGAGCTCGGGGAAGAGCTGCCGGGCTTCGCGCGCCAGCTCCGGCCCATTCATGCCGGACATGACGACGTCCGACACCAAGAGATCGAAGGGCTTGTCCGCGCGTTGCATCTGCTGCAGCGCCGGCGCCGCGCCCTCCGCGGCGCTCACGTCGTAGCCGGCGTTCTCGAGCACTCGCCGCATGATGCCGAGCAGCGCTGCGTCGTCGTCCACGACGAAGATGCGTGTCGCCAGCGCGGGTGAGTGATTGGTGCGCCGCGCTTGCCGCCCCTGGGGAACGGCCAGCGGCTTGCTGCTGGCAGGCAGGGAGATGACGAAACGTGAGCCACCCCCTTTGCTGCTTTCCACCGCCACGACGCCCCCGCTTTGCGTCACGATGCCGTGCACCGTCGCCAGACCGAGCCCGGTGCCGCGGGAAGGAGCCTTGGTGGTGAAAAACGGTTCGAAGATCCTCGACACCAGGTCCTGGTCGATGCCGCTGCCGGTATCTCGCACGGAGAGCCAGACGTTCTGGTTCGGCAGCTCCGCCTCCCCGGTGTAGTCCGCCGGCACCCCGACCCCGGTCTCCAGACTCAGCGTGCCTCCCTCGGGCATCGAGTCCTTCGCGTTGGTGATCAGGTTGATCACGACCTGGCCGAGCTGGGAGCGATCGACCTCGGTGATACACGGCGTATCCGCCAAGCCGAGCTCCAGCACGATGTCCGTGTTGAGCAGGGGGCTGATCAAGGGTTGCAGCTCGCGCAGCGCCTCCGAGAGATCGAGCACCTCGGGCCGCAGGATCTGGCGTCTCCCAAAGGCGAGCAGCTGCTGGGTGAGCGTGCGCGCGCGCTCTGCGGCCAGCTCGATCGCTTCGGCAGCCTCGGCATCGGCGCGCGTCGCTCGCGGCAACATCGCCGTATAACCCATGATCACGGTGAGCAGGTTGTTGAAGTCGTGCGCCACGCCGCCGGCGAGGCGGCCCAGCCCTTCCACACGCTGCGCTTCGCGCAGATCGAGCTCGAGCCGCCGGCGCTGCTCGGCATGGCGCTGCTCGCTCGCCAGCGCCTCCCGCGTGGTGTGGCGGATGATCTCGAGGGCATACCGGATCATCACGGCCGTGACGATCACACACGCCGTCAGCACCAGCAGCAGGCGCAGGGGGGTCAGCGGGGCGTCGCCCGCGGGCAACAGGCCCCGCCCTTCGAGCCAGACCAGCGCGGCTCCCGCCCCGCAACTCGAGATGGCCAGGCCGATCGCAGCGGGACCGCTCCAGACCAGGCCGGCCATGAGCACCAGCGGCGGGTAGACGAGCGCCGCGGGCGCCCGCAAGCCTCCGAGCTGGAAGGCCAGGACGGAGGTCATCCAGACGAAATAGGTGAGACAATGGCTGATCGCGACCGCGCGGCTCGGCCCGGTGCGCAACCAGAGCAGGTGCAGCAGGTGCAACACCAGGCCCGGCACATACGTCAGCAACGCCGACTCCACGTTGCCGAGCAGCGGTGAGCACAGCACGAGCGAGCCGAGCACGAGGCTTCCCGCGATGAGAATCCCTCGCAATGTGTGGGCGCGCTCTCGATTTTGGCGCTGTCGTTCGGCGAGCCGGCTATCGGGCGAGTCCCCCATCAGGGCCGACGCTAGCAAGAGTCAGCCCGCGAGAGAACCGAAGCTCACTGCCTGTCTCGAATTATCGGTTGAACTAGGGCCGCTCCGGGCTGCAGCGATAGCGCGTCGAGCGCCCGCTGCCGTCGCGGATCGAGAGGCCTTCCTCCGCCAGGCCGCGCAACAGGCGCAGCACCGTCGAGGCAGAGAGCCCCAGCGTACTGGCCACCTCGCTGGTACCGGCTTCCCCAGAAGTACGTATGAGCTCGAGCACCCGCGCGCGCGCGTCCGGCGGTGGCGCCGCGGACGCCGAGGGTGTCTGTTCCCGCGTGAGCGCGGGCGCACGTCTGTCCGCGCGCCCACAGCGAATCGGCACGGGAATTTTCGGGTGTCGCGCAACCCAGCCTGTGTTGGCGAGAAATCCGGGCTAGACTCTTGGTCGTGGAACGGCTGCGCCCGGAGCTGATCGCGGAGCTGGCCTGTGCCACGCTCGAGCTGGGCGTGTTCGAGCGCGAGGTCCTGGCGCTCTTGGAGCGCCACATCGGAGCGGACGTCTGCTTCTTCTGCGGTGGCGCAGATATCAGCACGGTGGCGCTCGGGCTGGACGAGCGTGTGCGGCCGCAGGCGCGCGAGCGCTGGGCGGAGATGTCGCTGGAGGTGGCGCGCCTGGTGCCCGCAGCACGCTGCTCGGGGGGCGTGGTCGTGGATTCGGAGGTGCTCGGCGCAGAGCTCACGCGCTGCGTGTACTACGACACGATCATGCGGCCCCACCGCGGGCGTACCACGCTGATGGGCTTTCTCGAGTGCAAGGGTCAGCTCTTCGGCGAGCTAGTGCTGGGCCGCACCGTGCGCAGCCGGGACTTCCAGGCGGGCGACACGGCGCTATTGCGCGAGCTCTTGCCCACGCTGACCCTGTCTCAGTACAGCTATCGGACGTCCGCGGATGAGGTCTCGTCCGCAAAGCGCCCGGCGGGCCCGGCGTCCTCGCACTGGAGCGTTTGCGCGCCGCCGGGAGTTTCCGCCAGGCAGCTCGCGGAGCCGCTGCCGCGAGGGGCCGGCGCTGACCGCTTGAGCGCGCGCGAGCGAGAAGTGCTGAGCTACCTGCACCTCGGCTACACCAATCAGCAGATCGCGCTGGCTCTCGGTTCGGCGCCGCGCACCGTGCGCAACCAGCTCAGCCGGGTCTACGAAAAGCTCGGGGTGTCGAACCGTGCCGAAGCGGTCGGCGTCAGCGCGTTCGCGGCGCGATCTCTCGTCCCGCCACGATGACTCGATCGACGGGGTTGCCGCCGAGCTCGTAGCCGAGCAGTCGCTCATCCTGGTGGCGCAGCAGGATCAGATCGGCGCGCGCTCCGACCGCCAACGTGCCGCGATCGCCGAGTCCGAGCAGTGCGGCTGCGGTCTGGGTGCAGGCCTGGATGGCTTCGGGTACGCGCAGCCGCAGTTTGCGCAGCGCAAGCCCGATCACGAAGGGTAGGGACGAGCAGGGCGAGGTGCCCGGGTTGTAGTTGCTGGCGAGCACGAGTTTGCCGCCCGCATCGAGCAGCGTGCGCGCGTCGGCGTAGCGATCGTCGGTGTGGAAGCCGCTCACCGGCAAGAGCACGCCGAAGGTCGGGCTGCGTGCCAGCCGTTCGAGACCCTCGCGGGACGTCGCCTCCAGGTGATCGACGCTGAGCGCGCCGAGCTCGAGCGCCAGCTCCAGGCCACCGAGCGCCGTAAACTGATCGGTATGCAGGCGCACGGGGTGGCCGAGCGCCCGGGCGCGCTCCAACAGACGCCGGCAGTCCGCCACGCTGAAGGCGCCTCGCTCGCAGAAGGCATCGATTGCGATCCCCGGAAACTCCGCGTGCACGGCGGGCAAGGTTTCCTCCAGCACGCGATCGAGAAAATGTGGCTGGTCCGGATCGAGCGCATGACCGAGCATGGCGGTCGGCACGACCGTGCCGGGAAAGCTCTGCGCGGCGCGCCGGATCGCGCGCAGCATCTTGAGCTCCCCCTCGGTGCTCAGGCCGTAGCCCGACTTGACCTCGACGCTAGTCGTGCCCTGCTCGAGCATCACCCGCAAGCGTTCGCCCAGGCTCTCGGCCAAGTGCTCTTCGCTGGCGGCCCGCACCGCGCGCACCGTGGACAGGATGCCCCCGCCCGCGGCCAGGATCTCGAGATACGTCTTGCCCTGTTGCCGCAGCTCGAACTCGTCGAGCCGGTCGCCGGCGAACACGGCGTGGGTGTGGGCATCCACCAGGCCCGGCAGGAGCACGCGCCCGCCCGCCTCCAGCACGCGCTCGCCAGGCTCGGGCGAGAGGTTCGCTGCGAGCTCGGAGATGTGCTCCCCGCGCACGCGCAGGGAGCCACGGAACGGCGGGCCCAGGCCCGCACCGGGCAGCAACCTCGCGTGTCGAATCAGTAGGCTCACGCGGGCCGCTCACTCAGTCCGGCCATGAAATGCAGCAGGAGCTGTACGGCGCTGCGCGCGGTGCGAGCGTCGAGATCGAAGCGCGGGCAGAACTCCATCAGGTCAAAGTGCTGGATCAGCGGGTGCGCGCCGGCCGCTTCCGCCAGGCGTGCGGCGTCATACAGGCGTACGCCGAGCGGACTGGGCGCACTGACGCCGGGCGCCACGCTCTGGTCCAGTCCGTCGAGATCGATGCTCAGGAAGGCCGGGCCGCGGCTGCAGGCCAGCGCGAGCAGGCGCGACACGTCGAGGCCTTGCTCCAGGATCGACTCGGCGTAGACCAGGGTGGCACCTTGGCCGCCGATCCAGCTGAGATCCGCCGCGTCGTTGCTGAAGCGGCCCAGCCCGACCTCGGCGAAGCGGCGCGGATCGAGGCAACCGGTCTCGATCAACTGGCGAAACGGCATGCCCGACCCGACCCGCGCGCGCACGTCCAGATGGGCGTCGAGGTTGATCCCGCCGAGCGCTTGCTCTTGTCGGCGGCTCAGCGCCGAGATGCTGGGCAGGCTCAGGTCGTGTCCGCCGCCGATGCAGATCGGCACCAGGCCTTGCTCGTGCAGATAGGAGGCCGCCTCGAGCACGCGGCGATGCGTCTCGAAGAGCGCCGCAGCGTCCTCGCCCGGCGCCGCCTCCACGTCGCCGGCGTCGAAGATGCCGGGCTCCAGCGCGCGCCCGCGCAGGCCATCCCAGGCAACGCCGTAGCGCGCCAGCGCCGCCCGAAACTGGCTCGGCCCCTGCTTGGCGCCGCTGCGCCCGCCGTTGAGCTGCACGCCGAGGTCGTCGGGCAGCCCCAAGAGCGCACAGCGGCAGCCCTCGAAGGACGCGCGCCGGAGCCGGGCTCCGAGGCGACCCGGTGTGGCCTCATATTCGGCGCCCGGATGGGTGTGCGGCACACGTGGCGTCACGGCTGGCGCTCCGCGGGCGCCGGCAGTGGAATGGATAGGCCGTGCGCGCGAGCACAACCGAGCGCTTCGGCATAGCCCGCGTCGGCGTGGCGCAGCACGCCCAGTGCCGGATCATTGGTCAGCACGCGCCGCAGCCGCGCTTCGGTCTCCGGCGTGCCGTCCGCGACGATCACCTGGCCAGCGTGTTGCGAATAGCCGATGCCGACCCCGCCGCCGTGGTGCAAGCTCACCCACGAGGCGCCGCTGGCCGTCGCCACCAGGGCGTTGAGCAGCGGCCAGTCGCTGATCGCGTCCGAGCCGTCCAGCATGTTCTCCGTCTCGCGATTGGGCGACGCTACCGAACCGCAGTCCAGGTGATCGCGACCGATCACCACCGGCGCCGAGACCCGGCCCGTGCGCACGAGCTCGTTGAAGAGCACCCCCGCGCGGTCTCGCTGCCCGAGCCCGAGCCAGCAGATGCGCGCGGGCAGCCCCTGGAACGTCACGCGGCTCTTGGCCAGCTCCAGCCAGCGCTGGAGCGCCGCGTCCTTCGGGAACAACTCGAGCAGTGCCTGGTCGATGGTGAAGATGTCCTCGGGGCGCCCGGACAACACTGCCCAGCGGAAAGGCCCGCGCCCCAGGCAAAATTCCGGGCGAATGTAGGCCGGTACGAAACCGGGGAAAGCAAACGCCCGGGTGAAGCCCGCAGTCTTGGCGTGCTGCCGCAGGTTGTTGCCGTAGTCGAACACCACGCTGCCGCGGTCCAGCAATTCGACCATGGCGCGCACGTGTTGGGTCATCGTGCTGACGCTGCGCGTGGCGTACCCGGCCGGATCGGCACGGCGCAGCGCCGCGGCCTCGTCCAGAGACAGCCCGACCGGTACATAGCTCGACACGTCATGGGCGCTGGTCTGGTCTGTCAGGACGTCGGGGGTCACCCCGCGCGCCAGCAAGCGCTCCAACAGATCGACGGCGTTGGCGGCGACGCCGATCGACAGCGCGCGCTTTTCCTCGGCGCACTGCCGGGCCCGATCGATGGCGGAGTTGAGGCTGGGGCTGATTTCATCCAGGTAGCGGTCCTTCCGGCGCCGCTCGAGTTTGTCCGGATCCACGTCCGCGACCAGGCATACCCCGCCATTCATGGTCACGGCCAGTGGCTGCGCTCCGCCCATGCCGCCGCAGCCCGCCGTGACCACCAGCCGCCCGCTCAAGTCCCCCGCGAAGTGCTGGCGCGCGCAGATGGCAAAGGTCTCGAACGTGCCTTGCAGAATGCCCTGCGTGCCGATGTAGATCCAGGAGCCCGCCGTCATCTGCCCGAACATGATCAGGCCCTTGCGAGCTAGCTCGTCGAAGTGTTCCTGGGTCGCCCAGTGGGGCACCAGGTTGCTGTTGGCGATCAGCACCCGCGGCGCATGAACGTGGGTCTGCAGCACGCCGACCGGTTTGCCCGACTGCATGATCAGGGTCTGGTCGGGCTCGAGCGCGCGCAACGCGGCGACGGTGGCGTCGAACGCGGGCCAGGAGCGCACGGCCTGGCCGCGGCCGCCGTAGACGATCAAGCGTGCCGGGTCCTCGGCCACCTCCGGATCGAGGTTGTTCATCAGCATGCGCAGCGCGGCCTCGGCGTGCCAGGTTTTGCAGGTGCGCTCGGTGCCACGCGGGGCCCGAACGACGCGAGCTAGTGGATCGGGAGTAGCCTTCACTGGTTGCCTCTTCGCTGCGGTTGCATCTTCCGGTGAATCGAGATCTCAGCCCGAGAAACGCCCCTCGGCGATCAGGGCAATGATGGCGGCAATGTCCGGTGCGGGCGGTCGATCGCGGGTGCGCCGGCTGACCACTGAACGGATCGTGGCAAAGGCCTGCTCGATGCCCGGGCCCGAACGGAGCGGGCGCTGATACTCGAGCGCTTCTGCTGCACACAACAGCTCGATGGCCACCACGTCGCTGACCCGCTCCAGCACCCGGCGCGCCTTGAGCGCGGCATGCGCGCCGAACGAGTTGTAGTCTTCCATGCCGGCGCTGGTGGACAGGTTGGACACGCTGGCTGGCGTGGCCAGCCCGATCAGCTCGTTGCAGCACGCCGCGGCCACATATTGGGCGATCATCAGCCCCGAGTGCAGGCCCGGCACGGGGGACAGTTGCGGGTTGAGGCGGTTCTCGGCGCTGGACGCTGCCAGCAGGTAGTAGACGCGACGTTCGGCGATGCCGGCCACGTGCGTGAGTGCGATGTTGAAGGTGTCGAAGGCGATGGCGAGCGGCATGCCGTGAAAATTGCCCGCGGCCACCACGGGGCGCCCCGTGAGCGTGGGCTCGAACACCAGCGGGTTGTCCGTGACCGCGCCGAGCTCCCGCTCGACGATGGAGCGCACGAACCCGATGGCATCCAGCGCGGCGCCCAGCACCTGCGGCGCGCAGCGCAAGGAGTACGGATCCTGCACGCGCGGATCGTCGTGCAGGTGGCTGGGCACGATCTGGCTGCCCTCCAGCAGGGCTCGCAGCCGCGCGGCCACCTCGGACTGCCCGTGCTGGCCGCGCGCGACGTGCACGCGCTCGTCCAGGTAGGCGTCGGTGCCGCGGCAGGCGTCGGCCGACATCGCGGCAGCACACAGGGCGGCGGCAAATAGCCGCTCCGTATCTGCCAGCGCGAGAGCTCCCAGCGCGGCCATCAGGTGCGTGCCGTTGATCAGTGCCAGGCCCTCCTTGGCTTCGAGTACCAGCGGGGGCAGCCCCAGGCGGCGCAGCGCTTCGGCCCCGCTGATCACTTGCCCCTGATGCCGGGCGCTGCCCTCGCCGAGCAGGACCAACGCGGCGTGTGCGAGCGGCGCGAGATCTCCCGAGGCGCCGACCGAGCCGCGCTCGGGCACGATCGGCGTGACCCCGCCGTTCAGCAACCCGAGGAGCCGCTCCACCACCAGCGGCCGCACCCCGGACAGGCCGCGCGTGAGCGAGGCGCAGAGCAGCAGCAACATGGCTCGCACCACGGCGTCCGGCAGCGCGTCGCCCACGCCCGCCGCGTGCGACAAGATCAGATTGCGCTGCACCTCGCGCAGATCGTCGGCAAAGATGCGAACCTTTGCCAGCGAACCGAAGCCGGTGTTGACGCCGTAGAGCGTGTCCTCCCCGGCGAGCGCTGCGTCGAGCGCCGCCCGCGAGCGCTCCAGCCGCTCCCGGCCGCGCGCGCCGAGCGCCACGGGCGCTCCGGCGCGGGCCACACGTTCGACCTCCGCGATACCGAGCGCCTCGCCGTCGAGCGCCAGGACGTCCCAATCACCCACCATGTGTCCCCGGAGTTTGGCTCAGAACCAGCGATTCGTCGCTCCATAACTGAGCCGCGTCCCCACCGTGAAACGCCGAGCGGCCGAAGGCTCCGGGCGGCCGCGTGCGGCAAGATGTGGGGCCGTGTGGGCGGCCCGAGCGCGGCATTCTGCGCCGCGCCGCGTGTCACGTTCGTCCCCTCGACGCTGGGGGCTAGGCTGCGTGCATCACCTCTTCTGTTCGACCTGCGGCGTGCGCAGCTTCGGCCGCGGCACGGAGCCCGGCGGGCGGGCGATGGTCGCGATCAACGCGCGCTGCCTCGAGGGCGTCGACCCCGCCCGCCTCGACATCAAGTTCGTGGACGGCAAGCGCGTTTGAGCGCACCAGGCTGAACGCACGCGGGTCGGACGGACAAAAAGCCTTGGATGTCATTGACATTCAACGAATGTCATGGCAGTCTGAGGCATGAGCCAGATCACTGCCCGCCTCCCGGACGAGCTGGTGGAGGCTCTGGACAAAGCAGCGGACGAGCTGCGCAAGACACGAGCCGAAGTGGTGCGCGCGGCCATCGAACACTACTTGGCCGAGTATGAAGATCTGGCGGTGGCGGTAGCGCGCTTGCGTGACCCGGCAGACGCCGTGCTCGATTGGGACGACGTCCGGCGTGACCTATTCGCTCAGGATTAAGGCCAGCGCGGTCAAGGAAATTCGCGCGCTGCCGAAGGGCGATCGCGAACGTGTCGTGGCCGCTATCGACGGCCTGCGAGCGGAGCCGCATCAGGGCACACAGCTCAAGGGGAGTGCCACCGGCTTGCGCCGTGTCCGCGTCGGACGTTACCGGATCATTTTCGAGGTGCAAGCGGCCGTGTTGATCGTCCTCGTGCTGCGCGTTGGCCATCGCAAAGACGTGTACCGATAGCACCGGGGGCCATCGAACGTGACAGACCATCCAGCCGCCGTCGATCCGCTGAGGCGTCACGCTCGCTTTCCGCTGGCGTTGCTCGGTCTGCTCGGCGTGATCTGTGCGGCGACGCTCTGGGCCCCGCCGGCGGGGCGCACCAGCTGGGCGCTCGAGGTCGGGCCTGGGTTGATCGAGGTGGCGCTCCTGGTCGCAACGTACCGGCGCTTGCCGCTCTCGCACTGGGTGTATGGCGGCGTGTTCTTGCACGTGCTGGTGTTGATCTACGGCGGCTACTACACCTATGCGCTGACGCCCCTGGGCGATTGGGCCAAGCAGGCGTTCGACCTGCAGCGGAACCACTATGACCGTGTGGGTCATGTCGCGCTCGGGGTGTTTCCCGTATTCCTGGCGCGCGAGCTGCTGCTGCGGACCAGCCCACTCGGGCGCGGCAAGTGGCTCTTCGGCATCAGTGTGAGCCTGGTGCTTTCGTTTGCGGCGTTCTGGGAGTTGCTCGAGTGGTGGGTCACCCTGCTCGTGGCCTCGGACGTGGGCCAGGCGTTTCTCGGTTCGCAGGGGGACGTGTGGGACGCCCAGTGGGACATTCTGCTGGCGCTCGTGGGCGCGGTGCTCGCCCTGCTCGTGGCGGCGCCGCTGCACGAGCGCTCCCTCGCGCGCGTGCCCGGGCCCGGCTAATCCCCGCTCTCTCGCGCGGCGTCAACGAGCTGCCTCGGGCGCGTGGAACGTGCTAGGAGGGGGGCCTCCGTGTCTCCGAAACCAGGCCTTCCGCGCGCGCTCATCAAAGAGCTCCGCCCACATCAATGGGCAAAAAATGCACTGGTTCTCGTGCCGCCGCTGCTGGCCCCGGGGTTTCCGGATGGCCAGGTGCTCGGTCACGGGCTGCTCGCCATGTTCACGTTCTCGCTCTGCGCGTCCGCCGGGTACGTGCTCAACGACCTGCTCGATCTCGAGGCGGACCGCGCCCATCCAACGAAGAAAGACCGGCCGTTTGCTTCCGGTGCGCTACCGGTAGTGCTCGGGCCTCCACTCGGCATCGGGCTCGTCGCGGCGGCCTTTGCGCTCGCCTACCGCTACTTGCCGGAAAAGTTCCTGCTGATGCTCGCGATCTACCTGGTCGGCACGATCTCCTATTCCCTGGTCTGGAAGAAGCAGATCTTGGTCGACGTGCTGGTGCTCGCCGGCCTGTACGCGCATCGCATCCTCTCCGGTGGCGTGGCGACGGACGTGCACGTCAGCGCCTGGTTGATCGGGTTTTCCATCTTCCTGTTCACGAGTCTGGCCTTTGCCAAGCGCTATGTGGAGCTGCGCTTGCTCACCAGTGACGACAAGGTGAAAAACCGCGGCTACTTCCGCGCCGATCTCGAGATGGTGCGCTCGATGGGCACGGCCAGCGCGCTGGTATCGACGCTCGTATTCATGTTGTATGTGGACAGCGCCGCCGTGCGCGCCGGGTACCGTGAGCCCGCGATCCTCTGGCTCGCTCTGCCCGTGCTCTTGTACTGGTTGGGCCGGATCTGGCTGTTGGCCGGTCGCGGCCAGATGCAAGATGACCCGGTGCGCTTCGCGCTCAAAGACGCACGCAGCATCGCCTGTGGCGCGGCCATCGCTGGGCTCGCCCTGCTCGCCCGGTTCCCGCCCGACTGGCTACTGCCGTTGTTTCACTGATGCCGTGTGCCAGCCGGAGAAGTTGGAGCAGCCGACGTAGCGTACCTTGCCGGCACGGGTCAGGTCTTCCAGGGCTCGCAGTGTCTCTTCCACCGGCGTGAGCGCGTCGAACCCGTGCAGCTGGTAGAGATCGATGTGGTCGGTGCCGAGCCGGCGCAGGCTACCCTCGCAGGCCTCGATCAGGTGCGCGCGCGACGCGCCTACGTCGTTCGGGCCCGAACCGGTGCGGAAGCCCGCCTTGGTGGACAGGAGCAGGCGCTGGCGGCGGCCAAGGATGGCCTGTCCCAGGATCTCTTCGGAGGCCCCACCGGAGTAGATGTCGGCGCTGTCGAACAGGCTCACGCCCGAGTCGAGCGCGAGGTCGACCAGGCGCTGCGCCTCGCGCGCGCCGAGGCCGCCGAGCGCCCGCGAAAAGCCGTCATCGCCGCCGAAGGTCGCCGTGCCGAGCGCCAGCACCGGCACGTTGAGCCCAGAGCCTCCCAGCTGTCGATGTTCCACTCGCTCGCCTCGCGTCCACTTCGCAACGCCCCGACCGAGCGGCGACTGTAGTCAGCCTGGCTCCGCAGGTGCTTCTCATAACCGCTCGAAAGAGGAGCAGTCTCGTTGACCCGCAGCCTGCGAGGCATTCGTGTTCGAGCAGAATTTTGCGTGCCGTCGCTGCCGGGCTGAACTCGCTCTGAAATCGCGAGCTGCGCGCGCAGCGCCCGCGGGGTGAAGGACCTTCGAACTTTGCAGGATGGATTCGGGTCCGTCGTGCATAGAGCACAACGAAGATTTACCAGCGTCGGTGGCCGAGGGCGTGGCTCGGCTGACCAGCGCATGGGACGGGACGCCCGCCGATCGGCTCGCGCTCCGTTCCGCCTTCGCCGTGTGCGCCTTCTCGGGCGTTTGCTTACAGGCTCGCCCAGGTCGCGAGCCACAGGATCATGGGATGAAGAAGCAGTATCGTTGGTCTCGTCCGTCGGGCGCACGGTGGTGCCGCTGGCTCGGTGTCGCCGCTCTCGCGTGTGGAGCGTCCGAGGTCGATGCGCCGCGCGGCAACGGGCTGCAACCGTTCGGAGGGGGCGGCACGGGCTCGATCTCGCCGGGCAATTCGCCGCTGGCTCCGCCCCCCGCTCCCGCCGCTCCCGTGGGTGCTAGCAGCGCCGGGACCGGCAGCGGCAATGAGAGCAACGTGACGCCGGTCGGCCTCGACGGCACGGGGGGTACGCCGTCGAGCAGCGACGGGGCGGGTTCGACCCCCGCTCCGAGCACGGGCGGCAGCGCCGGCGCCGGCCAAGACGTGGACCCGGGCGCGGCGGGACAGGGCGGCGCGGAGCCGGCAGGCCAGGGGGGCACGGAAGGCGGCGACGACGAGCCGCCCCCCGTCGACACCGATGACGGTGATGACGACGGTGAGCCCCCGGTCGGGACGGCGGGCACGGGCAACGTACCCACGCCGCCCATTCAACAACCCGGGGACTGCAACACTCCGCCCCCGGCGAGCCGCCTCGAGGGTTGGGCATCGGTGGCGGGGCGCGGCGTCAATACCACGACGGGCGGCGGCAACGCGCCGATGCAGGTGGTGACGAACCTGGCGGCGCTGCAGGCGGCCGTGGCCGGCACGAACGCGGCCGTGATCGGCGTCCGCGGCAACATGGCGCCGGGGGAGGTGCGCATCGGCTCGAACAAGACGATCGTCGGTCTGTGCGGCGCGCAGATCCACGGCCACATCGAGATCAATGGTTCGACCAACGTGATCGTCCGCAACATCGAGATCGTCGGTTTCGGCGTCGGCAACTGCGCGCTCGACCCGGGCTTTGATGACTCGGTGGGTTGTTCCTCCGGCGACGACGCGGTCATCATCCAGCGCGACTCGCATCACGTCTGGTTCGATCACTGCATCGTCCGTGACGGCACCGATGGCAACCTCGACATCAGCAACGCGGCCGACTTCGTGACGATCTCCTTCACCAAGTTCATGTACACGCCCCGCACCGACAACGTCGGGGATGACTCGACGGGCGCCGCGGGCCACCGCTATAGCAACCTGGTGGGCGGCACGGACAACCCGAGCACGTTCGACGACGCGAACGCGCTCAACGTCACCTGGCACCACAACTGGTGGGCAGACAACGTCGTCGAGCGCCAGCCGCGCATCCGTTTCGGCCGCAACCACCTGTACAACAACTACTGGAACTCGGACACGACGAACTACTGCGTGCGCGCCGGCATCGACGCCAACGTCCTGCTCGAAGGCAACGTCTTCGACGGCGTGGATACCCCGCACGAGTTCAACGGGGACGATGACGCGACGGCGTTCATCACAGCCAACAACACCAACCTCTACCTCGGGACCACGGGCGACCGCGTGGTGGGCGGCCAGGGCCAGCCCTTCACGGCCGCGCCGTATCCATACGTGCTCGAGAATGCCAACGGCATCGCGGCTTCAGTGACGAACGCCGCGACGGGCGCCGGACCGCACTGAGCCCTCCGCACGGGCGCCGAGCGCGAGCCTGGCGCAGCCGCGCGCCGCACCTGTCGAGGTCGCGGCGCGCGGTCTTTTGTGGCCGCCGTCCCCCGCCCAGCGCGGCGCGACCTCGAGATAGTCGCACAGGGTTCGCACGTTCGCGTCGAAGGCCCCCATCTCGATCCATGGGCCCAGGAGCCCCTGAACCTTGCGCTTGCCGGCCGGCGTCACCCAACGACCCTGGTCATCGAGAGCGGCGATGAGCCCCCGCACCTTCGGCTCCAGCTCGGCCTTGCGTGCCGCTTTTTCCTGGGCGGAGGGTGGGGGCGGTGGGAATGGGTGGCTTGCCAACCACTTGTCGCGCCCCACCATTGACCATGGCGTCGAGCTCGAGCGATCCCGGTGCAGGATCGCCCGCCGCTGCGGTCCAGCTCAGATCTCCGTTCGCTCCCGGATCTGCTTCGAGCTGCCAGCCCTCGGTATCGCTCGCAAATGCCCACGTCGCCGTGGGCACGGCTGCCCGCGGGGGTGGGCGCGGCGCGGCCGTTGCGGGGAGGGAAGCGACGTGTCTTCCCCTGGCGCGCGCAGCGCGACCGGTGCCGTGCGTCGGGTCGATGTGGTGACCCACCGTGGGTCGCGCGAGCACGCCTTGGGGGAAGACCGCGGCGCGCAGGCGCGCTAGCGCCGAGCACCGCGAGTTGGGGCATCACCAGGCCCGCTAGAGGCCGAGTGCAGGCTTACTTACGGTTCGCCTCTTGGCGCTTTTCGCCTTCGATCTCCTTGGCCCGGCCTTCGGCCTCCATCTGCTCGTCATCGAGGGCCGCGCCGACGCGGTTCTTGGCCGCACCGAAGGCCTCCTGCACCTTACCCTTGACGCGTTCGGCACCCTTGGCCGCTTCCTGCTTGGCCTTGCCCTCGATCTCCTTGGCCCGGCCTTCGGCCTCCATCTGCTCGCTGCCGATCAGCTTGCCGACGCCCGCCTTGATCTTGCCGCCGAGTTCCTCGCCTTTGCCTTCATTCTTCAGACTGGAATTGCTCATGACCCGAGCTCAGCAAGCCGCGTGCCGAGGCTTTTTCCGAAAAAAGCAGCGAAACGAGGGCGCATCTCGCGACAGGTGGGGCGAGATGGTGCGCACATTTCCGCGCCGAAACGCCCGCTGGGTTCCGAAGGGCGTAGATTCGGAAATCCGCTCCGTCAGGAGCGGCCGAGCACCCGCACCACGACCAGCGTGAACAGCAGCAAGAGCGCACCCACCAGCGTGAACAGCGCAGCGAAGCCGAGGCTCTCCAGGAGCACGCCGAGCAGCGCGGT